>ENA-OWPN01000158-OWPN01000158.1-human-gut-metagenome-genome-assembly--contig:-NODE-158-length-120423-cov-4.220507_pt1 | contig 120423 bp, 121 predicted proteins | sample MGYA00248266_ERZ651850 | MGnify/ENA primary metagenome ERZ651850 (study PRJEB26924, sample SAMEA4378296) | human gut metagenome | biome: human gut; feature: human-associated habitat; material... | reverse complement strand
CGCGAGCTGGGTTCAGAACGTCGTGAGACAGTTCGGTCCCTATCTGTTGTGGGCGTTGGAGATCTGAGGAGAGCTGTCCTTAGTACGAGAGGACCGGGATGGACCTACCGCTGGTGCACCAGTTGTTCCGCCAGGAGCATAGCTGGGTAGCTAAGTAGGGAAGGGATAAGCGCTGAAAGCATCTAAGCGCGAAGCCTACTCCAAGATGAGATCTCCCATTCGTCAAACGAAGTAAGACCCCTTGAAGACGACGAGGTCGATAGGTCAGAGATGGAAGTGTAGCGATACATGGAGTTGACTGATACTAATAGGTCGAGGACTTAATCACACGTGCCAAGTGGTACAAAAAAAGAAACTGTCAACTGTTATTCAGTTTTGAGGGAACGACCTCAAAGAGATCTGGTGGCGATAGCGATGTGGACACACCTGTACTCATCCCGAACACAGAAGTTAAGCATATCAGCGGCGACAATATCTGGACGAGCTCCAGTGAAGATAGCACGCTGCCAGGTAAACGGACTCATCTTTGGATGGGTCTTTTTTTAGTTTCTGGAGCACATGAAATTGATGATAGCGTATGAGGTTGATTGTAGGATATGACACCGTTTATAAAGTGTGAGGCCTGTTTTGAGATACTATGCCACAGTCTTGTGCCTTCCATTATGCTGGGCGGATAGTAGGCCACATTACATAATAATCCTATAATGATGCTATAAGATTATAGCTGTTGCTTTGTGTGATTCTTTTTTTACGCTTAGAGAACGATTTGAATATCACGATAAGATGTGAATCATTTTATAAATTGAGTTAAATTATGCTTTTTAAGGGTGGATGGCAGTACGTATTTTATTAAATTGTTTTATCTTGAATTCTGTTTAACCTAAAATTTTATTCACCCAATAGCATGATAGCGTGAGATTAAGACCATGTACTCCCCAGGTTAGCTTAACAAATGTCAATGAAATTCCAAAGAATATAAGATCTATTCATTTCCTAGTATTATTAAATACCAAAGCCTTACTATTGAAATGCATATAATTAAAAAGACCTTTATTCCTATGCTTGATTGATCTACTGGGGATCCTGCTCATTCCTTTTCTCTTACTTAAAAAAGGGAAGGAGGATACATATATGAGGTAACAATGATTGTGTATCGTATATCATTTTTTCTTAAATTATTTAAATCATGCTTAATAACCGAAAGATTATCATAACCCGTTCTTTCATATCTTTTATGTAATATATCTATCCTATAGATCAAAGCCGTTAAATCTTCTAATCATATGCCTTTTCTTAACCTTGTATTTTATTATATAGAGCTTATCATGTTCTTTTCCTGATGTCTGTTTCTTTTAATGGAAGCTTAGTCATAACCTGCTGTAACCCTTCATGTATCTTTTTAATGCATATAAGCGATCTTAATAAGTAGAAGGAAATCTTAATAAGTCATAATTAAGAGCTGACCATCCTTTATAATATTTGGTGATTCGCGGGAGCTTCCTATAATCAAATCGCTGGCCTTTGTAAAAAAGCTCTGTTTTTTTACGACAGAGCTTTTTGCTTAGGATTTTAATATATTTTTATAACCAGCATAGGTTACCAGGAAATAAGAACCATAGATCACTAGAATGATTGCGGCAGTAAACATTGAGGATGTCATGATATCCCCGCGTCCAAACATAATTACCAGTGTATTCACCATCTTGATTCCGACAATGCTGTGAACAATGGCAAGTGCCAGAGGCATCATGAAGTAAATAGCAATTTGTAATAATATTGAGCGATTGATCATTCGCTGCTCAGTTCCTATTTTATTCAGGATGAGATAACGCTTTTTATTATCATTCGCTTGAGACAGTTGCTGCAGGGCGAGAATAACAGCACTGGCAATCATAAAGACTGTACCTAAATAAATTCCTATATACGTGAATGTTACTGCCATTCCCTTATTCATATCATATACATCCTGCTTAGAGGCACGCATATAAGCAGGAAATTGCTGCTCATTCGGATGATTTGTGACTAGCGTGCTAATCTGCTTTTCAATATACGAATCAAACCTTTCACAGTTGATTTTACTTGTCAGATCAATGTTCCAGTATATTTCGTTAATTTCTGCTTGCTTGGGAATCAATGCATCCGGTACAACGATTGCCATTAGATAACCGTTCATGCTGCTGTTAGTTCCTAATGAAAAGGAGTCATAGGAATCGTTTGCGATGCGCACCTTATTGCCAAATACGGTAACCTCCGGTTTCGCATCCAATATTTCATTCACAGCAGTGGATATTGTTTCCACACTAGTATACAGATAGATTTCATTATTTTTGAGCTGAATGGTATCATAACCAAGACGCTTGCGAACCGTATTGTAAGAGGATAACGGTATTGCGACAACAGCTTCCTTGGTATAGCTTTTAATCAGCTGGCGGCCTGTGCTGTCTGAGACAGCAGCGATTAGCTTCTTATCGTCAACCGTTAACTCTGGTGTATAGGTTGTTATGAAGCTTTGTGATTTGATATAGGAAGGATTCAACTGTAAACGTGCTGCTGCATCCTGAAGCGGAATATCCTCCTCATTCCTTTTTGAACCATTCGGATAATAGCCGTACTGTGCTATGAGGGTGTAATCATACGGTGTATTGTTTTTAATTGATTTATTCATAGTATTATTCAGACTCAGCCCTGTGGAAAGGGAGCCGATGCTTAACAGCAGCATAATACATACAATGCTCATGGAAATGAAATTTGTATTGATATTGGAATTGATCTGCCGCAGAATGAAGCAGTTCAGATTCTTGAAATAGATTCCCTTGCTTGATTTTACAACAGTCAGAAGGAAGCCCGCCAGTGACAGGAAGAAAAGAACCGTACCGATGCTTCCCACCAGAATAATGGAGCCGAGCGAATTAAATGCCATAATTCCATTATCAAGCGCCTGATAATATGCCCATCCCAGACATGTGATGGATATTACAAACAGAAGCAGTGACATCCAGACCTTTTTTATTTTCAAATCATCATTTCTTCTGTCTGCATTTAACAGATCAATCAGCTTGTAACGGTTCAATACCATCGTATTGAATATCATAGTGATGAAGAAAATCATAGAGAATGAGAATACGGTCATGATAGTTGCGGATGGAGAAAAGACAAAGTGGTAATCCAGGGGTACTGCAAACAGATTTGCCGTTACTGCGGTTAATACCTGAGAAACAATCAAGCCCAGTATCATTCCGGATATCAGAGAAACGATTCCGATCGTCAAAGTTTCATATACAAGAATCCTGGAAATTTTGCCTCGCGGCATCCCCAGCATCGTATACAGTCCAAGCTCCTTTTTCCTTCTTCGAATAAGAAAGTTATTGGCATACAAAATCAAAAAAGCAAGGACAACCGCGACAAAGATGGAGACAAGCCGCATTAACAGACTTAACTGATCCACAATCATAAGCTGAGATGAGTTTAGCTTCATGACAGCCTGTTGTGACTGAAAGGAGTTAAAGGTATAGAATAGACATACAGAGAAGGTCAATGTCAGAAAATAAACAAGAAAGTCCTTAAAGCTCTTTTTGACATTGCGCAGGGCCAGTTTAAAGTACATTGCTCGTGTCACCTCCCAGCAGGGTCACAACCTCCATGATCTGATTGAAGAAATCCTTACGTGAGCTTTCTCCACGGATAATCTCATTGAAGATTTTTCCATCCTTGATAAACAGAATACGGTGTGCATAGGATGCGGTAAAGGCATCGTGGGTGACCATCATAATGGTGGCATTGTATTCTTCATTCAGGCGCTCCATGGAATCCAGAAGCATGCGGCTGGATTTGGAATCCAAAGCACCGGTTGGTTCATCCGCAAGAATCAGACTCGGATTTGTAATCAGGGCTCTGGCTGATGCGACACGCTGCTTCTGACCACCGGACATCTGATAAGGATATTTCTGCAGCACATCCGTGATATCGAGCTTCTTCGCAACATTCTCAATACGTTTTCCGATCTGTGCCGGTTTTACCTTTTGTATGGTTAAGGCAAGCGCAATGTTTTCATAAGCCGTAAGGGTATCCAGCAAATTGAAATCCTGGAAGATAAAACCAAGCTCCTTCCGGCGAAAGCTGCTTAGATCATTTTTCTTTAGCCGGGTAATATCATTCCCGTTAATATAAATATGACCGCTTGTGACATTATCAATGGTGGAAATACAGTTTAACAAGGTCGTCTTTCCGGAACCGCTTGGTCCCATGACGCCGACAAATTCGCCTTCATCCACAGAAAAGCTGATATTGTCCACAGCCTTTGTGATATTGCTTCGATTTCCGTAATACTTTTCAATATTTTCTACAGTTAATATGGTTTTCATAAAATTCCTCCTCTGTTTGTTTTATCTTTCATACGTTCACTGATATTGGACAGCTTTAACAGCAGGATGCTTACCAGAAACAGTATCAGCATACAGCTGTATATACCCTCGCTGAGAAAGGCAGGAAAGAGTAGATTGATGATAAGCAGTATTCCCATCAGTGCAATTCCGATTTCAAATGCATAGGCCCATATCCGTTTCATGGGATCACCTCCTGTATACCTGTATTGTACAGGAGCTGTTGTATATGCGCCATGGATAACAATTACATTATACTTACAAACTTGTAAGTTAGCACGTAAGAAAAGCAGGGATGTCCCTGCTTTACCGTTAAGGTTAATAGGCTTGTTGAAACGACTTCTATTTCAGCAGCATTAGCTTGGAAATCGGAAAGTCAAGTGTGATTGTAGTTCCCTGTCCCAGGATGCTGTCCGCATGAATCCCCAGATACAGCTTTTTGCACAAGGTTTTGCACAGATACAGCCCCATCCCGGTTGCCTTTTCATTTAATCTGCCATTTGTTCCTGTAAAGCCCTTATCAAAAATTCTTCCCAGTTCACTGGAGGATATACCACTTCCATTATCCTGTATGTGCAGTGATACAGCATTATCACCCGTTGTAGTCCAGATATGAATTTCTCCTGTTTCCTTCGGTGTATATTTCAAAGCATTTGTTATAATCTGGTCAAGTATAAATTCCAGCCATTTGCTGTCACTGAATATAAACATATCCAAATCATCAAGCTGTAGTTTGATTTTTTGATAGATAAAGCTTTTAGAATGCTTCCGGATCACTTTGGTTACGCAGTCCTGAAGATTCAGCTCCTTGATAATATAATCCTTTTCCGGAGTCGTGCTGCGCGCATAAAACAATGCCTGTTCGACAAAGCCTTCCACTTTTTCTATCTCCTCCTGAAGACTCTTTGTTACCTCATTGAGGTTATTGGAGATAATCAGCTTGCTGGCAGCGAGCGGTGTCTTGATTTCATGAACCCACATTTCAATATAATCCTTGTATTCATTTTGAGAAATACGATAACGGTTTACATTATCCGCCATGGATTTATCTACAATGCGCAGCGTTTCATACAAAATCTTACCATCCATAAACAGCGGTTCATCCATGATTTCGGTAAGCAAATATTTCTGATCCAGGCCGTCCAGTGTCTGCTCCAGCCGGTGATAGTAGGTGGAACGCCGCAGATATTCAATTATCAGACTGGCAAGCACCATCCCCCATTGCAGCAGGGAGATGATAAGAATGACCTGTCCGTTTACCTGAATTGCATACAGAAACAGGATTGTGATAATGCTTGTCAGAAAGGAAATCATGATCAGATACAGCTTTTCGCGTATAAATTCACTAGTCCTCATATATGATGTATCCCATACCGCGCTTTGTCTGAATTAAATCATCTAGGCGCAGATATTCCAGCTTTTTGCGCAGCCGGTTGATATTGACTGTCAGAGTATTGTCATCCACAAACAGATCGCAGTCCCACATATGCTGCATTAGTTCATTTCGGGATACGATTTTGTTCTTGTTCTGAAACAGGCAGTGCATGATGCGCAGTTCATTTTTGGTTAGGTCGATGCTGTTTCCCTTCCACGTCAGCGTGCTTTTGGAAATATCCAGGGCAATATCATGAATCGTCAAAATATTACTGCTGGCGTGCTCATAGGTTCTCTGCAAAACCCGTGCAATGCGGGCAAGCAGAATTTGCAGATTATAGGGCTTGGTCACAAAGTCATCGGCGCCAAGGTTCATACTGATCAGCTCATCCATATCGGAATCGCGGCTTGTCACGATAATAATCGGCATATCGCTGCTTTTGCGTACCTCACGGCATATAAAATGACCATCCACAACCGGAAGATTCAAATCGAGCAGCAGCAGATCCGGCTGTTCCCTATGAATGATATCCAGTGTATGCTCAAAATCATCCGTTCCAAGTGCTTCATAACCGTTTTTACTAAGAAAATCGCATAATTCAATTCTTATTTTTTCATTGTCTTCAATAATCATAATTCGATACATGACAGTTCACCTCTTTTATTTTCTTCTTATAGCTTACCATAAGCGAAAGAAAAAGGAAATCCGCTAATTGCGAATTTCCCGTCAGGCCGCATGCTCCTGTATGTGCAGATCCACTTCCAAAATCTCATAGGACTGTGGAGAAAGATGGTTAAGCAGCAGCTCTACTCTTGCCATTTCCTTCGTACGAAACAGTGCTGGCAGCATATCATCCATTTGTATACGCAGGGAGCTTCCCACTCCTGCCTGTGCATTGATACCGTGAAACCACCGGTTTGTTTTTTTACTGCGGATAGCGTACATAACGATGACCTCCTGTAGCTACAGGATTGCCAGGTTCTTCCTGTTTATACCTGATGACACCAGGAATCAATCTTTTTTCGGATTGTTTCAATCGTTGTATCCTCGCATTTCTGTCCGGTAATGTATTCATACAGATAGCGCCACTGTCCTAAGGAGAAGGATGCTTTGTCAATTTTATGCAAAAAGCTAAGACACTCTTTCAAATAAAAGGGATTCCTTAAATCAGATATATAATTCAGCTCACAATGCGTCTGTATATACTCCAGCAATTCATCTGTTTTCAATGAAATCCCTCCCTCTGTATTAAAAACTATACTATATGAGATGGATGTTTTTTCCCTTCTAAACATCCTTTTTTCATGCATTTCCTGCTTTATTTCTTGTAAAATGGCAGGAATTGCATATATACAGAAATGTATAATATTATACACAAACCTACTCCACTAGTATGACATAATTTCCATTATTTTACAATATTTTTAGAAGCGTATTTTGGAATGCAGAACCTTGCCGATAATCTGCATTTGCCCTTCCTCTATCTCCTGCCTTGTAAAAACTCTTGGCTCCACAGTCGGATTTGTAGCCATCAGGATGACCGTATTCTCCTTTTTCAGTATTTTCTTGATGGTTACCTCGTTATACTCCAGCAGCACAACGGCGATAGCACCGCTCTCCACATCGCTGCAGCTTTTCACATATACCAGATCACCGTCATATATACGGGAGCCTGTCATGGAATCCCCCTGGACACGTAGATAATAATCCCCCTGTGCTGCCTCTTTACCGGTAACCTCCTCATATCCAAGCAGGTTTTCGTTCGCAAATAAATCATAACCGGCTTTGACATAACCGAGAATCGGCTTTACATTTCCCTGCAGACAGGCATTTACATCTATTCCAAACAGCTCGGAAAGCTTATCCAGACGTGCCTGAGAAACATTGCTCGATTCTCCGGATTCCCAGCGCTTGACAGTGGATTTCGATACCCCGGCATAATCACCGACACTTTCCAGACTCAGGTTGTCACGATGGCGGTAATAGGTTAAAAGCTCACTTAATTTCATTGCGGTATCCTCCTGCTTTCTATTATATCATAAAAAACCAGTAATTATAAAAATATGGAATAATAACACTTCCAATTTCTGGTATTGTTCCATAATGTATTGAAAAACGGAACGAATTGCATATAATAGGTGTGTGAGGTGATTCCCTATGCAAACAAAGGAACGTATTATTGTACACAGTGATATCAATCACTGCTATGCACAAATCGAGGAAATGAAGTATCCTGAGCTGCGGGATATTCCCATGGCGGTGGGGGGCAGCGAGGAAGAACGTCATGGAATCATACTGGCTAAAAATGATAAGGCAAAAGCCTTCCAGATCAAGACAGGGGAATCTCTGCGGGAGGCGCTGGCGAAATGTCCGCAGCTGCGTATTCTGAAGCCGGATTATGAGGAATACATGTATTATACAGAGAAGGTTAAGGATATTTACAGGGAATATACGGATCAGGTGGAATCGTTTGGCCTGGATGAGGCCTGGATGGATTTGAGCGAATCAACAGCATTGTTTGGAGATGGAAGGTCGATTGCCCGCCGGATTCAAAACCGTGTGGCACATGAGCTGGGAATGAGCGTATCCATGGGAGTCAGCTATAATAAAATCTTTGCGAAAATCGGATCGGATATGGATAAGCACAGCGGTCTGGTAGAAATAACAAGACAGAATTACCGGGATGTTATCTGGCCGCTGCCTGTGAGTGATCTGTTTTATGTAGGAAGAGCTACAAAGCATAAGCTGGCGCATTATGCGATTGAAACGATTGGACAGCTTGCACAGCTTCCAAAGGGCTGGATGAAAGACCGCTTTGGAAAGATGGGAGAGCTGATCTGGTGGTTTGCGAATGGTGAGGATGTATCCGAGGTAGCTCTTATCTCACATCAGGACCCGGTGAAATCGGTAGGAAATGCGATCACAGCACCAAAGGATGTCTGTACCTATGAGGAGGCGAAGCTGGTTTATTATGTCCTAGTGGAATCCGTCGCTTCCCGTCTACGTGAACAGGGACTGCGCGGCAATGTGATTTCCATAACGCTGCGAAGCACAGAGCTTTCCTGGTTCAGCCGTCAAAGAAAGCTTACACAGGCGACCAATATCGCCGCGGAAATCATGCCGGTTGTTCTAACTCTTTTACAGGAGAACTATGATTTTACCATACCGCTTCGCACCATCGGTGTCACTGTGAGCGGTATTGAAAAGGATACCGGATTTACTCAGCTGAATCTGTTTGTTAGTGAACAGGAGCGTCAGCGCCAAAGAAAACTGGAGGAAACCATGGATGCAGTCCGTGAGCGTTTCGGCTTTGCGAAAATACAGCGGTGCTCTATGCTGCAGGACAGACATCTGACGGATTTCAATCCAAAAGAGGATCATGTCGTACATCCGGTTGGATTCTTTTGAGGTAGTGTATGCAGAAGCTGCATGAACCAAGACCCCGCCTGTATAAGCGGTATGTGGATGTTCTTACCATCATGGGGAAAAATGAAGTATTGAAGCCGGTTGCTGTATTATGGGATAACGGCGTGAAATATGAAATTGACAGAGTGCTGCAGATTCGTAAAAAGGCTTCCTCGGTAGGCGGCTGCGGGTTATGCTATGAATGTCTGATTCAGGGGCAGAAAAGAGATTTATATTTTGAACGGACACGCTGGTTTCTGGAAAGTACAAAGCCATAATCGTATGAAACAGGCAGAGAGCCGCATACTAACAGCGGAGGGATAAAAAATGATATCCAATTTAGCTAAAGTAACCGTATATGTAAACAGCAGCATTGAGGCAAAGAAATTCTGGACAGAGAATATGGGCTTTGTGATTCGTGAGGAACAGGCTATGGGTCCCGGAATGGTCTGGCTGGAAGCTGCGCCAAGCTATCACACACAAACTACGCTTGTTTTGTTTGAACGCTCCCGTATGGAGAACGCAAATCCGGATATATCCTGTGCCCATCCTTCCCTCATGTTTACCTGTGATGATATTGAGGAGGAGCACCGTCGTCTTTTACAGAACGGTGTCATTGCGGATGATATCCAAAGCTACCCATATGGAAAGATGTTTAGCTTTTATGATCAGGATCACCAGGTATATCTGTTGCGGGAAGCATAAAGGACAGGAAAATACACCTGTCCTTTTTCCTTGCATTAGTTTCAAATAAAAACGCTTCCCTGATATATATCCCGTGCTGTTATTTTTTACGGCAGGGATCCTGACTGCGGCTCAGCAGCAGGATAACAGCAGCCACCAGCAGAACACTGCCGATTCCAAGAACCGGAAACAGCACAACCCCGCCGATGATGGTAATACTGATGACGCTGACAGAGAGAATAACAGACGCTGTTTTCGGGCTGGAGCGGACACGCCTTGCCATTTTTGTCACCTCCTTCTCTCTACTATATGATTTCCTGTCTGTATTCGTCGAATTGTTTTGCCCGTATCTGCTCAGGAAGATGAAATATTGTGAAATAAAGTGGTTATACTAACAAAAGCAGCGTATGAAATTCATATGCTATAGAATGACGAGGATGGTGAAGATATGAAATATCGTTTAAATACACAGGTTTCCGCAATCCTGGATACAGCAAGAGAGGAAGCCAGGGAGATGGGCAACAATTATATCGGAAGTGAGCATCTTCTGCTTGCGATTCTGAAAGATACCGCAACACCGCTGTCACGGCTGTTATGTGCACAGGGAGTATATTATTTTCAGCTTAAAGAGGATTTAATGGTTCTTTTTGGTTTAAAAGATCAGGATGTGGAGGAGCTGCAGATTACACAGGTTGTGGATGATATCCTGGAGCGGGGAATGTCACTGTCTTCCAAGAAACAGAATACAGCAATGGACGTGGATTCTTTAACTCTGGCATTATTGCAGACAAATAGCTGCGTTGCCACGGAGATATTGCATCGCTATGATGTGGATGAGGAGGTTGTGCTGCTGCAAATGGAGCATGGCAGTATGAGTGAGCTTGATAAAATCACAGAGCTTCGCAATCTGAATCTGTGCGGTGCAAATCAGGATATTGTAGGCAGAGACGATGAGCTGAATTTTATGATTTCCGTATTATCCCGTAAGGACAAGGCAAATCCTTTATTGATCGGAGAGCCGGGAGTCGGAAAAACAGCGCTTGTGGAAAAGCTGGCAGGTATGATACAGCAAAATCAGGTGCCTTCTCTAAAGGATGCCTGTATATATGAGCTGCATTTGAATTCTCTGGTGGCTGGTACGAAATATCGCGGTGATTTTGAGGAAAAGCTGCAAAATATCATCCGTCTGCTGGAGAAGTATCCCAATGTCATTCTGTTTATTGATGAAATACATTTGATGATCGGCGCAGGAAAATCGGAGGGCTCAATAGATGTTTCCAGCGTACTGAAGCCATATCTGGCAAGAGGAGTGATCAAGTGCATCGGTGCGACAACGATTGAGGAATACGAAATGTATATTGAAAAGGACCGGGCATTGGAGCGCCGTTTTCAGATTATTACCATACGGGAGCCAGATGTGGAAGATACTATCAAGATGCTGAAAGCAAAGAAAAAGGAATATGAGGATTTTCATAATGTGAAGATTCAGGAGAAGGTTCTGGAACAAATCGTGAAGTATTGTGCATATTATATGCCGCAGCGAAAGTTTCCGGATAAGGCGATCGATGTGCTGGATCTTGCCTGTGTGGGAGCGAAGCGAAGCAGTGAACGGATCGTGAGCGAGGATATGGTGCGTGATGTAATTGAAAAGCTGACGGATATCCCCCTGGCATCCCGTAACCGTCTGCAGGAGCTAAGGACGCATCTGGAGACAACGATGGTTGCGCAGAAGGATGTTATCCGCAAGCTGATGGGACAGCTGGAATGGATCGAGCAGGGAATCATTAGTGAGCGGCCGCTTGGGGTCTGGCTGTTTCTCGGAAATCAGGGCGTCGGGAAAAAGACGCTGACGCATCAGTTTAACCGTCTGTATTTCAACCAAGAGGATATGGTGGAGTTGGACATGGCAGCATTGGATCGTAATCTGGAGCATAATCTTTCCAAGCTGCGCAGAAATCCATATACGATTGTGAATGTTACCAATCTGCATATGGCAAATGAGGCGATGCTGCAGTTTTTAAAGCAAGGGATTGAACGCGGATATCTGGAACGGGATGTACAGAAAATTGATTTACGGCATAGTATTATGATTATGAGCGGTGATTTTCCATGCTCTGCTCACAGTACTATGAAATTTCAGGAAACCAGTGATCCGCTGCTGCAGGTAAAGCATATGCTGGGAGAATCCTTTGCGTCATTGTTCGATGAGGTTTTTATCTTCCATGACCTGAATCAGGAGGATAAGGTTACAGTAATGAAGAATATGCTGAAGAAGTGGGAAAAAACGATGGAGGAAACTGCAATTCTGGAAGCGATTGAATCCAGTGCCACCTTGGATGAAGCCGCAAAGAAGCTGAAGAAAAAAATCGTACGTGTCTGATCTGCACATCATGTTCTGTCCGCCTATAAAGAAAACGATGGAGCTCCCTATGGAATACGCTCATTTTCATAATTAGGAAAAAATAATTTGCATAGCCGGATAATACTTGGTAAAGCGATGATTGGTTCTTTCAGTGGGAGTCCGGGATTTTGTAAATGTAAATGAATAAGGGCATGATGATAAAGTTATGCTCTTTTTTCGCATTTTCTTTGGTATAATAGCTATGATGTATGGAAAGGAGCGGCAATATGGATTTTACGAAAAATCTGGAATGTAAGATTCCTAAATTTTATGGAGGCAGTCATGTCAGAAAATGAACGGTGCGACAAATACAATAGACGGTATTTTGAAGTAAATCTTCCACCCTATCTTGAAAAAGATATCAGGCAGCTTGTGGAAGCTAAAAACAGAGAGGATATATATTACGATAAATATATGGATGAAGTGTATGGCTCTATCAATTCAGCGCTATATTCAAATGAGATAACGAAGGAGCAGGCAGATTACTTACGGGATAAATATTATTTTAACCTGTTTGAATGGTAATTCTCTTTGCTGAACAAAACTATGGAATCCTTTCATGGTGTCATGAGTGAAACAGTATATCGCTTTTCTATAATAGAAAGATGGCAATATCTGCACAGAACAGGTTCTTATGCATATTCAGGTGTAATAAAAAAGAGACTTTCGAATCCATTGATTTGTAATAGATTTTGAAATTCCCTTATGTTCAATTTCCATATTCGATTAGAGGACAGTGGCAGTATCGCTGTCTTTTTTTGTCCTGCAGCTTATATAAAGCAAAGGCATTCACATTTAGCCCGTGTCCTCACGGATTCCTGTCAGTTATTCTGACTACGGCATTTTCCTGTTGATTTGCGTATAATCAATTCCGGCTCATATTCCAGGCGCAGGATATATTTATGTCCCTTGCTTCTGGTATCCTTATTGTTTTTCTTATAAATCATATCTACAGCCTCTTTGCCTTTCAGTATAGAGGCATGCTCAACGCTTGTTAGCGAAATATTCGGCATGGAGGATAAATGGATATTATCAAAGCCTGCTACTGAGTAATCCTGTGGAATTCGGCATCCCTGATCCACAAGAGCCGCCATGACACCGAATGCAGTCATATCGTTATTTCCTACAAAGGCTGTGGAGACTGTATGCTCCTGAAGGGCTTTTACTGCCAAGTCATAGCCGGTCATATACTCTGCGGATTCTGAGGGATATTGCGCATAGGTGGAAACGGTGGGGGTTTTTACCATGATATTGTTCTGACTTTGTCCATAGTCTTCAAATGCTGCCTTCAGGCCTTCTAAACGGTGCAGTCTGGATATTTCCTTTGCCTTGATGGGGGTGGATATAAAGGTAATGTGTGTGTGGCCGAGACGTACAAGATATTCCCCCATCAGATATCCGGTCTTTCTTCCATCCAGCTCTACGGAATCAAAGGTGCTGCCCTTTGGCTTGTCACCGATGGACACAACCGGAATCTGCTTTGCCAATGCATTGGCTTTGGTAATATGTGTCGGCGGATACAGACAGACAGCACCTGCTAATTGCAGTCCTGCCAGCATATCGAAATAAAATTCCTCCTGTGCTGCATCCCGCATCGTCGTGACGGTGAACACGGAATAGCCATATTCTCTAGCCTGTTCGGTAATGGAATGAATGAGGGTAGCGTAATAGCCGTTGGAAAGCAGCGGTGTCAATACCACGATTGTTTTATCCATGGGTGTGGATAAGGCAGTCTGCTTTTTTACCAGCTTCTGATATCCCAGCTTTTTTGCCGCAGTAAGCACAAGCTCGCGTGTTTCCGCTGAAAAGGATACGTTTTGTTTATTGCTGAGAATCATGGATACACTGGACTGTGATACACCTGTATATTCCGCAATATCCCGTGTTGTGACCTTATTTCTTTTTCCCATGGCAGCCTCCTGAAATTTTTATGATTTATTTTGATTAACAGCAGATTAGTAATCAGATTTATATATGATTACTAATATTATATCTTTGATTAACAGGAAAAGCAAGCAGACATGCCGTTGTTTACTGCCATAGAAAAAAGCATTGTGTAAGAATGCGTAAGATAAGCATACTAATCAAAATAAAATGATTTATAAAAAAGCTCATAAAACGCCGTATTTAAGGCAATCCGTGCGTTTGACAGTTATATGGTAATGGAGTACATTAAGGGTGTAAAGGAAGTCTGAAAAGGCTTACGGGAGGTTGATAGAATGTATGATGTAGCGATTATCGGAGCAGGCATCGCCGGCTGTTCTCTGGCATATGAGCTTGGAAAATATCAGGTGAAGGCGGTACTGATTGAAAAAGAAAATGATGTATCTGTAGGGACAACCAAGGCAAACAGCGCTATTATCCATGGCGGCTATGATCCGCTGCCGGGTTCTAAAATGGCAAAATATAATGTCGCAGGCAACGCATATATCAAGGAGCTGTGCGGGAAGCTGGATATTCCGTACAAGCAGATTGGTGCGCTGATTATGGCGTTTTCCGATGCGGATGAAAACACACTGAAGGAATTGAAGGAGCGCGGTATGCAAAACGGTGTGAAGGGTATGGAAATCTGGGATAAGGAGCGTTTGCATAGGGAAGAACCTCATGTATCCCAAAATGCCAGAGCTGCCCTATATTCACCGAATGTCGGTATCGTGAGTCCATGGGAGCTGGCACTGGCACTGGCAGAGGTTGCGGTTGAGAATGGTGTTGAGGTGAAGCTGAATACAAAGGTAAACGGCATTGAGAAAATAGAAAACGGATATTCCATTGAAACCAGTCAGGGCGTGATTGAAGCAGCCTGTGTATGCAATGCGGCTGGTGTATTCGCTGATCAGGTGAATGAGATGGTGAATGATGCTGCCTTTAAAATCGAACCGAATAAGGGAGAATACTATTTACTGGACAAGAGTCAGGGAAATCTTGTTCATCATGTGATATTCCAATGTCCAAATGAAAACGGAAAGGGCGTTCTGGTTGCACCGACAGTGCATGGCAATCTGATTGTCGGCCCGGATTCCCAGCCAACCTGTCGCGAGGATGTTTCCACAACTGCTCAGGGCTTGAATTATGTACGCAATACTGCACTGAAATCTGTTCCGGATATCAATTTCCGAGAATCCATCCGTAACTTTGCGGGTGTTCGTGCGAGAACAAAGGAGGATGACTTCTTTGTATATGAGGATCCAAAAAACCGCTTGTTCTTCAATATCGCAGGGATGGCATCCCCGGGCTTATCATCCGCTCCTGCAATCGCAGTGGATGTGGTAAACATGATGAAGGAATCCGAGTTGCAGCTGACACAGAAGGACACCTATATTGATACAAGAAGTGTTGTACGCTTTCGTGAAATGAGCAATGAAGAACGCAAGGCTGTGATTGAACGGAATCCGGAGTATGGAAAAATTATTTGCCGTTGTGAGACGGTAACGGAAGGAGAAATCATCGATGCTGTGCATCGTCCGATTCCTGCTGTATCCATAGATGCGGTGAAGCGCCGCTGCAATGCCGGTATGGGCCGCTGTCAGGGAGGCTTCTGCGGGCCGCGTGTACAGGAAATCATCGCAAGAGAGCTGAAAAGAGATATCAGAGATATACCGCTGGATCGGGAAGGTATGATTCTGATTACAGGAGAAACAAAATCCTCCGGAGGTGAGCAGTAATGAAATATGATGTTATCGTAGTCGGCGGAGGCCCGGCAGGTCTGGCATCCGCATTGGAGGCATGGAAGCAGGGGGCTAAGCATATTCTGATTCTGGAGCGTGACCAGGAGCTGGGCGGCATATTAAACCAGTGTATTCACAACGGATTTGGTCTGCATCACTTTAAGGAGGAGCTGACCGGACCGGAGTATGCAGGAAAATTTATAGAGATGCTGAAGGATACCAACGTCGAGGTGCTGCTGGATACGATGGTACTGGATATCGATGAAGAAAATCGCTGCATTCATGCAATGAATAAGAAGCAGGGCTATATGCAACTGGAGGCAAAGGCAATCGTATTGAACATGGGGTGCCGTGAGCGTACCAGAGGTGCTATCGCGATTCCCGGAGACCGTCCTGCCGGAGTGTTTACTGCCGGAGCTGCCCAGCGGTATGTGAATATTGAGGGCTATATGGTGGGAAAACGTGTTCTGATTCTGGGGTCTGGAGATATCGGCTTAATCATGGCGCGCCGTATGAGTCTGGAGGGGGCAAAGGTTGTCGGCTGTGTGGAGCTGTGCCCGTATTCCAACGGATTGAACCGAAATATCGTACAGTGTCTGAACGATTATGATATCCCGCTGTATCTCTCCCATACGATTACGGATATACAGGGAGATAAACGGGTGGAGCATGTCATTGTACAACAGGTTGATGAAAAACGACAGCCGATTCCGGGAACGGAAATCACCTTTGATGTGGATACTGTCCTGTTATCTGTCGGTCTGATTCCAGAAAATGAATTGTCCAGAGCAGCCGGACTACAGATGGATCCAAGAACCAATGGACCTGTTGTTTATGAAAATATGGAAACAAGTGCAGAAGGAATTTTTGCGAGTGGAAATGTCGTACATGTACATGACCTGGTGGATTTCGTTACTGCAGAGAGTGAGCGCGCCGGAAGAAGTGCCGCAAAATTCGCATTGCAGGGAAAAACTGCATCCAATTCCTGCATAGCTGTGAAAAACGGTAATGCGGTTAATTATACCGTTCCGCAGAAAATCCGCATGGAGAATGTAGATAAGTTTGTGGAAGTGATGTTCCGCGTGAATAATGTTTATAAGGATATGGAAATCCGTGTAATGAGCGGTGATCAAAAGCTGGCAGGCTTTAAACGCGAGCATATGGCTCCGGGTGAAATGGAAAAAATTGTGATTCCAAAGCAGCTGCTGGAAAAGGCAGAGGGTCAGCTGACAATCAGTGTGGAAAAGGCAGGTGCATAAGCAATGAAAAATTTAATATGTATCGTATGTCCAAAGGGCTGCCATCTGTGTGTGGATGAACATAACGGCTATACAGTAACCGGAAACAGCTGTCCAAGAGGTGCGGAGTATGGGAAAACAGAGCTGACAGACCCAAGGCGTGTCATCACCTCAACGGTGAAAATCACTGCCGAAACAGCTAGAAGAATTCCGGTAAAAACAATACAGAGTATACCAAAGGCAGGCATCATGGATGTGATGAGGGCATTGGATCATGTGGAGGTAAAGGCACCAGTCGCTGCAGGTGATGTGGTATTACATGATGCCGCAGGGCTTGGTGTGGATATCGTTGCGACAAAAACGGTTGCACACTGATTATCAGGCTATAAAAAATTGTCCGCATAGTATGCATGGAAGTATAGGAAATATGATTTCTTTAATAGCATAGCCTCGTGAGTAATCACGGGGTTTTTGCATTCTCTGTACCGATAACAGAGTATGTCATGAACACATTGATTTATATGAAATTTCGATATGCATTGCAATTCTGTACGCCAGGTGAGGAATGAGCTGGCGATTATTGCAGCGTCTGTGCTGTGTACCTGTGTTTTTCTGCATACTATAATACTGCGATATGTTTGAAGAGGATAGTATGCTTCCTCCTTTGATAAAAATCTGTAGAAGCAGTCTTGCGCATATACATATCCTGTTGTTTTCTGTTATAATGAAGGCACAAAGCAAAGAAAGTGTGGTGGTTATGAATGAGTCCCAAGCCTGAGGGTATACAGATAATAGAAACAGGGGATGATCACTTGCCGCCATCGTGCAGCTGATGATTCTCCTATACAGAAAAGGAGAAGAAAATGAAACGAACAATAACAGAAGAGAATCTGCTGGATCTTTTGCTGCATGGAACACTGCAGGATTTGCAGGATACGATTGATACGATTCACCCTGCGGATATTCTTGATCTGCTGCATAAGCATAAGGACCATGCACAGGAAATTTTAAACCGATTGCCGGATGATATGCTGGCGGATATCGTCGAGGAAGAGGATGACGAAGATAAATACGAGCTGTTAAAACGCTTTTCAGACAGTAAACAGCGTCATATCCTGGACGAAATGAGCAGCGATGAAATCACCGATTTAATGGGAGAGCTGGAAGAAGAGGAACAGGCTGACATCCTGAAGAAAATGGATTCTGAGGATCAGGCGGATGTCCGAAAGCTGATGAGCTTCGATGCCGAGAGTGCCGGCGGTATCATGACAACAGAATTTATCCGCATCTTTGCGAAAAATACAGTTCAGGATACTTTGCATTTTCTACAGAAGAACACGGATGAGGAGACGACCTATTATTTGTATGTTGTAGATAAACAGGATGTCTTAAAAGGGGTGGTTTCCCTGCGGGATATTGTAACCTCGTCTTTTGATACACCGATCATGGATATCGTGAATCCCAATGTGAAAACAGTTTTGTACAGCGATGATCAGGAGGAGGTTGCGCACCAGTTTGAGAAGTACGGCTTTATCCTGATGCCGGTTGTGGATGAGCAGCAGCATATGCTGGGGGTCATTGAGTTTGACGATATCATTGATGTCATTCAGGAAGAAAATACGGAGGATATCCATCATTTGGGTGGTGTCAATAAGGAGGAGCGTGTGGATTCCACGGTTAAGGAATCCTTCTCCAGCCGGATACCATGGCTCATTGTGAATCTGTTTACTGCAGTTCTTGCGGCTGCTGTGGTCAACATGTTTGAAGCTACCATTGCACAGGCGGTTGCGCTTGCCACAGTAATGCCGATTGTGACAGGAATGGGTGGAAATGCTGGTACACAGACGCTGACGATTGTAGTACGCGGCCTGTCGCTTGGAGAGCTGACAAAGGAAAATGCCTTCGTGATTTTAATGAAGGAAATCGGTGTCGGTATGCTAAGCGGTATTGTCATCGGTGTTGTTGTGGCGTTCGGGGCGATGCTGATGGAAAGCAATCCGGTTTTCGGCCTTGTTACCGGTGTTGCCATGTTCTTAAACATGATTCTGGCCAATCTGGCCGGCTATTTCATTCCGGTTATTCTGGAAAAAATGCATGTGGATCCGGCACTTGCCAGCGGTGTGTTTGTAACGACAGTAACGGATGTGATGGGGTTTTTCATGTTTCTGGGGCTGGCTACTCTGGTACTTCCGTATATCGTATAATTTTGGAAGCAAAATATGAGAGAGCAGTTCGTCGGAAAGGAGCAGTATATGAAAGCATTGATAACAGGTGCAAGCAGCGGTATCGGCCGCGATATGGCAAGGGTACTGGCTGCCATGGATGTGGATTTGATTCTGGTCGCAAGACGCGGGGAGCGTCTGCGTGATTTACAAAAGGAGCTTCATGTACCCGTACAGATTATCGTACTAGATGTTTCGGTAAAGGAAAACTGCCTTGCCCTGCATCAGCGCCTGCGTGATGAATCCATCGATATTCTGATCAATAATGCAGGCTTTGGAGATTTTGGAGAGTTTCCACAGACTGACCTGGATAAGGAGCTAGAGATGATCAACACCAATATCCGGGCAGTTCATATTCTGAGTAAGCTGTTTTTACGAGACTTTGTAAAAAAAGACAGCGGCTATATTTTGAATGTGGCATCCAGCGCTGCGTTTTTACCCGGACCTCTCATGGCAACGTATTATGCGACAAAAGCATATGTACAGCGTCTGACTCTGGCTATGCGCAAGGAGCTTCAGAAACGCAATAGTCATGTTTCTGTCAGTGTTCTCTGTCCGGGACCGGTACAGACGGAGTTTGACCGTGTTGCCAATGTAAAATTTATGATGAAAGGCAAGACGAGTATGGACATAGCGGAGTATGCTGTTCATACGATGTTCGAGAAGAAAGCCATGCTGATTCCCGGCATGCTGATGAAGGGAAGCTATCTGCTATGTAAATGCCTGCCATTGGCAGTGCAGATGGAGGCCTCATATCATATTCAGCATCGCAAAAACAGGTAATTGAAAAAAATATAATCATAAGAAAAACAGGAAAGCAGAACTCTTATTGCAGAGTACGGGCTTCCTGTTTTTTTCGTATGGCTTTCTATACTGCAGCCTTATTTTCTGTTTTTTCAGTGGAGTCAAGCTGTGATGTGCAGTGAGGGCAGCGGCTTGCATCTGCAGCGATCTCTGTCTTACAATACGGACAGATTTTTACTGCTGGACTAGCCGTTTCCTCCGGCTTTTTCACCTTTCTGGAAAGCGAATTCATTGTTTTCACCATCATAAAAATAATAAATGCCATGATGATAAAATTTATGACTTCAGTCAAAAAGGTACCATAGTTCAAGGTGGATGCTTTAGCCGCTGTCGCAGCCTGCAGAGTGTCATAATGATGACCATCGAGTGCAATAAACCAGTTGGTAAAATCAATACCGCCGGTACACAGTGTAATCACCGGCATGATGACATCATTTACAAGGGAGGAAATTATTTTTTGGAATGCTCCGCCGATAATTACACCAACGGCCAGATCCAGTACATTTCCCCGCATAATAAATTCTTTAAATTCATTGATAATCGTTTTCATATTGTCTCCTGTTTACAGCCTGTTTCTTATGCCTGCAGATATTCGTTGTGCTTCTGCATATATGCTTCGATTTCATCCGGATCCTTTATGATGGAGGCGGACAGATTCCTGCATCCATCCTCTGTAACGAGTACGTTATCCTCAATGCGGATACCTATGCCTTCCTCCTCCAGATATAAGCCCGGTTCAATGGTGAATACGTTCCCCGGACGCAGCTTGTAACCAGCTAAGGAAACATCATGCGTATCCAGACCAAGCATATGGGATACTCCGTGCCAGTAATAATCTTCCACACCTTTGCCGCGTTTCAGCATACCCATCGGCTTCAGCTTTGCCTCATAAAAGCGGATCAGCTCCTGATTCAGCTCCTTCAGGGTGCGTCCGGGACGAACCAGTGACATAATATAGCGGTTAGCTTCCAGCACAATATCATAGATTTCCCTTTGCCGCTTTGTAAATGACCCGTTTGCCGGGAAGGTGCGGGTGATATCGGCATTCATATATTGATAGCTGGCACCCAGATCACACAGCAGCAGACTGTTCTTTTTTATGCTCCGGTTATTTTCATCATAGTGCAGAATGGTCGCATTTTTTCCACTGGCAATAATAGAGGGAAAGGAATGCTGACAGCCATTGGTTTTTAATACAAAATCAAACCAGGCCTCTGCCTGATGCTCTCCCATACCGCAGCGGACATGATCCATCATGGCATAGATTCCCTTACGCGTTACTTCAATGGCCTGCTGTAGCTGCTCAATCTCCGTTGTATCCTTGATCAGCCGCAGACTGCTTATATGTGGGGCTGCATTATGCAGTGTGATGTAGGGATACCGGCACAGCAGCTCTCTGGTAAAACGATGAGCTTCACTATCCGCCTGATATGCCTCCTGTCTTGTGAAATCCGCATAAATATCTACCCGTGACTGGTTATCAAACAGGCGGGATATTTGCAGTCCGAGCATCTCCATCGCTTCCTCGACCCAGAATATTTCTTCAATCTCACTGACTTCTGCAGCTTCCTCTGGCAGCATTTTTCCGCCAACCCATTTGGCCTGCTCCTCATCGTATTGTTCCAGAAACAGCTGTTCTCTTACTTCACCGTTTATGCGGAGAATGACCAGTATCATATGCTCCTTATCCAGGCCGCTGAGATAGTAGAAGCTTCGATCTACACTGAACGGATATTTCTCATCACCTGTTTTATAGGGGGCTTTGCCACTGAAAAACAAGGCGATGGCGTTTTCCGGAAGCAGCTGTGCCAGCGCAAGACGTCGTTCTTTATACATGCTATCAGTCCTCTTTTCAGGTCTATTGTATCATGAAAAAACGATTCCGTAAAAAGCATAGTATCGCTGTTACGAAGGTTGCTTATACATTCGTACAATTCCGTTGCTAATTGTATGGGTTATTGTGTAAAAAAAGCTGTGAAAATATCGATACTTTCACGACTTTATCCCGTGTTATTCATGAGAAGACAGAAAATATGTAAACATTGAACGAATGTACAGAACTATAAATCTTTATTGAAATACGAAAAAATGCTTTATTTATCGCTCTATTTTGCTTTTGTGAAAAAGTTATCATTTAACCATTATTTCAATGAAGAACAAAAGATTAAGATAACAACACTTAAATTTTCACTTATACATATGTTCAGTATATATACATTGACCTCAATAAAATGCTGTGGTAATCTAGAGACAGATAAAGGAACCGCTTACAGAGAGGAGGCGCAGAAATGAAAAAAATTGTAGACGATGCCCGTCTGATTTATAAATGCTGTTATCTCTATTACATGGATGGTCTTGGACAAAAGGAAATCTGTGATCAGCTGGGTATCTCACGGGCAACTGTTTCACGGCTGTTGAAGGCAGGTAAGGAAAACGGTGTCGTACGGATAGAGCTGGACAATCCGGACAGTATCCTGTATGGCGAGCTGGAACGGAGAATTGAACAGCAGCTTGGCTTGAAGGAAGTTCTGATTGTCGATGAGATGGAGCTGGAAAGCAAAGCAGATCATATGCAGAGAGTAAATGAAGAAGCACTTGCCTATCTGGCCCGTATTTTCCATAATCAGGATTACATTGGTGTTTCTATGGGAAAGACGCTGTATAATCTGGCAAATGTGAAAAACAGTGTAGAGGAAATGGATTGTACCTTTGTTCCGGTTGTTGGCGGTGTTGGTACACAGCTACAATCAGATGAGGGCTATCATTCCAACGAGATTGCCAATGCGTTCGCAAAGAAATTCCAGGGCAGAGCCGTCCAGTTCTTCGCTCCGGCCATGTTTCAGGATACCAATATCATGGAGGGCTTTCTGAAGGAACGCCCGGTACAGGAAGTGACCGCATTGTTCAAAAAACTGAAGACCGTTATTATGGGAATCGGCTCCTGCAGCTCCAGGGATTCCACCCTTGTGAAATGCGGCTATCTCAGTAAGGAGGATTATGAAGCATTTAAGGAGCAGGGGGCAGTTGGTGATGTGCTGCTGAGGTTTCTGGATAAAGACGGAAACAGTGAACCGTTTCACGAATTCAATGAGCGTGTGATGGGGCTGTCTGATGAGGCGCTTATGCAGATTGAAAACCGTATCGGTATCGCGGTTGGTGAGGAAAAAAGCAAGGCGATTCTCGGTGTGATTCGCGCAGGAAAAATCAATATTCTGATAACAGATATCAGCTGTGTAAAGAAATTGCTTACGCTTATGGAGGAGGAAACGTCATGACAAGAGATATGATGCTGATTTTTATGATTGCTATTGCACTGTTTATAATGCAGGCCATTGGCGGTGTATTTCAGATTAGAAGCTACAAAGCAGCGATACGGCGTGTTCATAAAAAGGGAAATGTTGGAATCGGACAGAAAAGAGGTCGATTCTTTAATGGAAATATTGTAATCATAGCCTGTGATGGAGAACAGATCATTACGGATTGTGAGATTATGGATGGAAAAACCTTCCTGGCAAAATTTCATCCGGTTAGGGTATTGCTGGGAAAAGCATTGATCGGGGTATCAATCGATGAGTTTCTGCATATGTTTCGTGCCATGGAAACGAAGAAACAGAAACAATATCGAGGATATATACAGGCATTGGAAGCGCTGGAGCTGCGTTTCCGTAATGCAGACTGCACAGTTGAGATGGATACGGCCGAGCATCTTGAGCTGCGTAAGCCAGAATTGACATAAGGAGGAAGTGACGTATGGAATTCATATCTGATTTTGCACAAGGATTCATGGCATTGTTTCAGGCAGGCGGAGAAACATTTGTAGGCTGGGTTACAGGAATTATACCTATGGTAATCTGTCTGATGACAGCCATCAACTCCATCATTAAACTGATTGGGGAAAAACGAGTAGAGAACTTCACGAAAAAGCTCACACGATTCACAATAGCGCGTTATACCGTTGTACCGGTACTGGCAGTACTGTTTCTGGGAAACCCGATGTGTTACACCTTCGGGCGCTTCGTTGAGGAAAAGTACAAGCCTGCGTATTATGATTCCTGTGTCAGCTTTCTGCATCCGGTTACCGGACTGTTTCCACATGCGAACCCCGGGGAGCTGTTTGTATACATGGGAATTGCGGCAGGGATTACAAAGCTGAATCTGCCACTTGGGGATTTGGCAGTCCGCTATTTCATCGTCGGTCTGATCGTTATTCTGATCAGAGGCGTCTTGACGGAGAAAATCTATCTGCGTCTGACTTCAAAATTCACAAATACAAAAAATACGGAGGACTAGGATATGTACAGAAAGGTAAAAATCACAAAGGGAAGCAGCGGCTGGGGTGGCCCGCTGGTATTGGAGCCCACGGAAGTACGTAATAAGGTCTTGTGTGTAACTGGAGGAGGAATTCATCCGATTGCCGCAAAAATTGCAGAAATGTGTGGAGCTGAAACAATAGACGGATTTAAAACAACAGTACCGGATGAACAGATTCTTGTCGCTGTTGTCGATTGCGGTGGTACTGCCCGCTGTGGTGTCTATCCGAAAAAAAGAATCAGTACAGTTAATCTTGTACCGGTTGGTGCTGTCGGCCCGCTGGCACAGTTTATCACGGAGGATATCTATGTATCCGATGTGAAAGAGGATAACATCGTATTTACAGATGAAGAAGTGAAAACAGAAACCATCACAGAAGAAAAGAAGGAACCAGGTGCCCCAAAGACAAAGGCACAGGCCAGAAAAGAGCTGGAGGAAGCCAATCAGGGGAAAAAGCCGGGTATCATCACCCGCATCGGTATCGGTGTCGGACAGGTGGTAAATAAATTCTTTGCGGCCGGGCGTGAATCGATTGAAATGGTTATCAAAAACGTATTGCCGTTTATGGCCTTTACATCCACAATTCTTGGAATCATTCAGGTCAGCGGACTGGGAAATGTCATCGCAAATACGATATCTCCGCTTTGTTCGACCATGCCGGGTATGATTGTTATCTCACTCATTTGCGGTCTGCCATTTTTGTCACCGATTTTAGGACCGGGTGCAGTTATCGCACAGGTGGTCGGTACCTTGCTTGGTGCTGAGATCGGATTGGGTAATATTCCTGCACAGTATGCGCTTCCTGCATTGTTTGCTATCAATGCACAGGTCGGCGGTGACTTTGTACCCGTTGGTCTGTCTCTTGGGGAAGCAGAACCAGAAACCATTGAATTTGGTGTTCCTGCCGTCTTGTATTCCCGTGTGATTACTGGCCCGCTGGCTGTTATTATCGCCTTCGTGTTCAGTATTGGAATGTACTAAAAGGTGAACTCATGAAATATCAGGCAACGATTACAGGACTTGGCTCCTGTGCACTGGATTTTCTGGATGAATGCTGTAACTTCATTATTATCTTTAATGAGGATGCACCTTCGGAGCTGGCAGATATCTCTGTGCTGCATACCAAAAGTGAATTGAAGGAAGATCCGAAAAAGGGCGATACTGTCCGCATCTGCGGTGTGGAATATACGATATCCGATGTTGGATGGGAAGCCCTCAACACACTGAAGGAGCTGGGGCATTGTACTTTGTCCTTTAAGGGACTGGACACTGTGGAACGACCGGGCATTATCGAGCTGATTGGAGAGCCGATTAAAGGTGAACAGCTGGTTGTCGGTGGAACGATAGAAATCGAATAGCATATTGATTAGCAGCTAGAAAGCGAAGCAGTACAGTGGAATTTATAAAGCAGGGAATTAGGGTATTGATAGAAATGTAAGGAAAATAACAGGATATATATAGATAAAAAAAAGGAGGATATCTGTTATGTTAAACATGAACAAAAAGCTTGCGAAAAGAGAAGAAGAAGGGAAAATCATCAAATGCGGTATTGTTGGTGCCGGCCAGATGGGGCGCGGTATGGTTACGCAGATGGTGCTGATGAAGGGAATCACACCTGCTGTTGTATCTGATATCGACCAGGAGCTTGCGGTTCACGCATTTAAGTATGCAGGCGTAAAGGATGAGGATATCGTTTGTACCAATGATATTGCAGAGGCAGACAAGGCGATGGAGGAAGGAAAGTATGTCGCTACAACAAATTCTAATCTGATTTCCCAATGTCGTCCGGTAGAGGTGGCAATCGATGCTACCGGTGTTCCTGATGTTGGCGCAAAGGTCGCAACCGATGCAATTAAAAACAAAAAGCATGTGGTTATGCTGAACGTGGAAACGGATGTCGTTATCGGGCCTCTGCTGGATAAAATGGCAAAGGATAACGGTGTTATTTATACAGGCAGTGCCGGGGATGAACCGGGTGCCGTTATGGAGCTGTATGATTTCGCAACCGCTATGGGGCTGGAAGTTAAGGTTATGGGAAAAGGAAAGAATAACCGTATTGATAAAAGCTGTAATCCGGATACCGTTCTGGAGGAGGCTACAAGAAGAAAAATGTCACCAAAGATGCTGTGTGCATTCAAGGATGGAACAAAGACGATGGTGGAAATGACGGCAATGTCAAATGCTACCGGTCTGGTACCGGATGTTATCGGTGGGCATGGTATTGCCAGTGATGTAAAGAGTCTGAATGAGACCTATAAGCTGAAAGAGGATGGCGGTATTCTGAATCAGCATGGTGTGGTTGAGTATGTAAACGGAATTGCACCGGGTGTATTTGTGACCGTTGCTACGGATAATGAGGAAATCGCATACCAGATGCAGTATCATTCCATGGGGCCTGGCCCGCTGTGGACATTGTATCGTCCATACCACCTGTGCAATCTGGAAACTCCGCTGACTGCCGCAAAGGTTGTTATTGATGGGGAGCCGACAATCGTACCGAAAAACGGCTTAGTTTCCGAATGTATTACAGTGGCGAAGATTGATCTGAAAGCAGGACAGACCATTGACGGTATTGGCGGCTATACAACCTATGGGTCTATCTGCAAGCATGAGGTAGCTAAGGAAAAGGGCTATGTTCCATATGGTCTTGTAAATAATAAGGCAGTGATGAAGCGCGATGTAAAAAAAGGGGAATTGATTACCTATGATGATATTGAGCTTGATACAACTACGCTGATTTACAAGCTGCGTCAGGAACAGGATAAAATTTTCGGATAATAGAATATTCTTTGTCCTGCACTCTCGGACAGATATCCAGCCAAAGAATGCAAAAAACGGTTATGTAAACTAGAGAGTGGTTGTGTAAAATGACGCTGTAAACAAAAGTGTGGGTAGAAGAAAGAAAACAGATGATAAAAGGAAAGTAAAATTCCTTAGAGTCATCTGTTTTTTTATGCTCTGCTTAATAATCAAGCACAGGAACATGCTGTTTAAGCAAATCCAGGGGTAGAATAATGGAAAAAGGAAGGTCTCATATCGTGTTATATATATGCATAACCATCTGATATCATAGATATTTATGTGTATTCTGTACAGCGGTTAATACAAATGCATATGCCTAATTACAGGAATACTTTAATCCTGTAAAGGAAATGAAAGGATAAACGTGCTGCCTTTATACTCTTCGCTTTTTACATGGATAAAGCCGTCACATAAATCACATACATGGGATACAAGACTTAATCCGATTCCATATCCGTCCAATTTTTGTGGATGGATGCGGTAGGTGTAGTCGAATATTTTCTCCTGTTCAGCTTCACTGATCCCCTTACCATGATCTTGAACATAGAGAAGAACACTGTGATATTTCTGTTTCAGGTAAATATTGATTTCCTTCTGATTCCCGTATTTGATTGCATTTTCTATGAGATTATCAAGTGCTCTTCTCAGCCATTGCTCTTTTCCAAGTATACGGTAACTGGCATCCTCCTCGAAATCAAAGGACAGCTTATCATAAACTGCATGGTAGCTGTCATATTCCTCTGCAGCAATCAATGCCAGATCGCATATGCTCTTTTGTGTATTTTTATGTGCAGAAAGAGCTAAAATATCATCAATAGAGCGAGACATTGTATCCATATCACTGCTAATATCATTACCGGCAGCTATTTTACCTTTAATAAGCATGATTAAATTTTTCTGCTCATGCGCAATATATGAATGGAGTCTGCGCTGATCCTCATCATATGCGGAAAGCTTTTTATTGATTTGTGCATATTCGCTGGTAAAGGGTTCTTCAAGAAAATTAGTTTCTTCATCTCCGACATGTAACAGATCATGTGCAATCTTATTTTCCTGCTTCTTATCCAGCAGCTTGATACCCATTAGCAGGAAACCTGACAGAATAAGTATGAGAAAGCAGATTGCAGCTATCAAAAGAGGCAGATATTGAAAGAGCGATTGTCTGAAAAAATCATACAGCTGTTGTGATGTTATGGGTTTCATATAAATGATTTCACTGCTGTATCGGGTGGAATACAAAATCTCCGGTATCCTTTGCATATCGGCATTGGATTGATTGGTGAAGAAGATAAAGCACAGCAGAATTGCAAAGGTCAGCGTAGTCGCATAGCAACAGATTAAAACATATTTTTTCTTAGTTATGGATGACATAAGTAATACCCTTTCCCCTTTTCATTGCACAATATGGATTTTCCATCAAGCATCAGCTTTTTACGAATATTCGCCATATGAACACGGATAACACCGGAGAAGGGATCAAAGTCCTCATCGTATACATGCTCTGCAATCTCGTAATTGGATATGACTCTGGGATGCTGGCTGGCGATATATTCGAGGATATCATATTCCTTCGGAGACAAAAGTACTTTGTGATAATCCAGGCTAACACTTCTGGAGGCCGGATTTATAATTAGACCCTCTACCTTGATATCTGCTGTCGGTCTTCCACGAAACCGGCGTATAACTGCCTGAATCCGTGCACTTAGTTCCTCAAATTCAAACGGCTTAGTGATATAATCATCCCCACCCAGCTGCAAACCCTTCACCCGCTCATCCAGATCATCCCGTGCAGTGACAATTAGAACAGGGGTATCCACAGCCTGATTCCGCCAGCTTTTCAGGAGATCGAAGCCGTCAGTGTCCGGAAGATTCAAATCAAGCAATGCGGCATCATATGCCGTATCATGTATTTTCTGATCCGCAGTTTCTCCATCATGAGCGCTGTCGCATACAAAACCGAACGTATGTAGCTGTTCTGTCATCAATGCCGCCAATTCCCTATTATCTTCTATAACCAGCAACCGCATATAATCATCCTTTCCTGATAAAGTGAATGCTTCACTGAAAACATTATAGTATATTTTATGTTAATTTTAAATCAAGGGCTTGCCTGAAAATTAACATTGGCTATGCTATGATGATGCAGTAATTGAAAAGTGAGGTATAAAAGATGTATATTTTGAAGAATGCGTTTAAAAATATCTTTCAGAATGCTGGAAGAAATCTGATGATCGCAGTGATTTTCCTGCTGGTTATCACGATGAGCTGTGTTGCCATCATCGTGCGTGACAATACGGACACGATAGCAAAAAACTATAAAAGTCAACTCAGTACACAGGTATTTATTGAGGAGGATTATTGGAGAATTTCTAAAGAAATGGAGAATAACGATTCCTTCCTTACACCTGGCATATCTAATGAGACTGTCAGAAAAATGGCAAAGTCCAAATATATCAAAAAGGTTGAATATGCTGCTACCATGGAGGCTATTGCGGATGACTTGAAATATAAGCGGCCAATTGAAAAACGTTATACAGAAATGCAGCGTGCCGGAGAGCCGCTGGAACGGGCGCGTATTCCTTATTTGTATATTAGCGGCTTTGACAATGTAAAAAATGCCAAAGTATTTCAAAATAGACAGGTACAGCTGATTGAAGGAAAATATCCGGAAGCAGCAAATGATGCTTTGATATCAGATGAATTAGCAAAGATGAATGACTTAAAGGTCGGTGATAGTTTTCAGGCAAAGGATATTCATGATAAGAATTTAAATGGAAAAACACTGCAAGAAATGACGTATAAAATTAGTGGTATTTATCACAATGATGATACCAATGCCTATGCTGAGGTATTTACCAAAACAGACAATCTCATCAATGAGGAATATGCGTATAAGCCTCTTTTACAGGGAACCTTCTTCCTATCTGATCCAAATGACTTGGAAGCATTCAAAAAAGATGCCATGCAGGCAGGACTTTCGGATTATTATAATGTAAAAACGGATGATATAGCCTACCATGCATTTATTAAGCCGATTGAACAAATGACAGGTATTGCGAATATTTTCCTTGTGGTAGTACTGGTTCTGGGGACAACGATCTTACTACTCTTATCCATGCTGGCAATCCGGGAGAGAAAATATGAAATCGGTGTTCTGCGTGCAATGGGTATGAAAAAGAGCAGTATCGTATTACAGATGCTTTTTGAATCCCTGATGATAATGGTCGTATGTCTAATCTTAGGTCTTGTAATTGGAAGTTTGATTGCACAGCCGGTTACCGATATGATGCTTGCGAATAAACTCGCATCACAGTCAGGTGGAAATATTATGAATACCGGAAATACGGTTATGGGTGGTCTTGCCACGGATAATGCACCGATTACACATATCAATGCAGTATTAAGTGCAGCAACGATTGCACAGCTGAGTGCTATTGCGGTTCTGCTAGTTGTCCTGGCAAGTGCGGTCAGCTCATTCTATGCGATGAAATTTGAACCGATGCGTATACTGCGCGAACGTAATTAAGGAGGATTTATATGTCTATTTTATCTGTACAGCATGTAAGCTACATATATGAGAATACGAAACAGCCGGTACTGAAGGATATCAGCGTTGATTTTGAAATGGGGAAATTGTACAGCATCATAGGGAAATCAGGATCAGGTAAAACAACCTTTCTCTCATTACTTTCCGGACTGGATGCATGTACGGAAGGAGAAATCCTGTATGATGGAAAGGATTTGAGTAAAATCAACCGTGATTTTTATCGGGCAAGAGACATCGGAGTGATTTTCCAGGGGTATAATCTTCTGTTAAACAAAACAGCTTATGAAAATATTGAATTATCTATGGCAATCAGTAAAGCTGAGCATCAAGGAGATAAAGCCTATATTCTGAATTTGTTGAAAAGTGTGGGTATCAATGAGGACACCGCATATCGAAAGGTACTGAAATTATCAGGAGGAGAACAGCAGCGTGTCGGAATTGCCCGTGCTTTATCTCATGACCCTGCTATTATTCTGGCGGATGAACCTAGCGGTAATCTGGATCATGACACTGAAAATGAAATCATCAGAATTCTGGCTGATTTGGCGCATGAGCAAAATAAATGTGTTATCATTGTGACACATTCAAGAAAAATCACAAAGAAAGCCGATGAGGTATTTGGTATGAATAAGGGAACGCTTATGTATGCTGGCTGATAATACATCAGACGGTAAAAATTAGAGAAATTTACAAACAAAAAGAATAGCATATCATTAGATCAGACAGCGTTGTATACATCATGCTGTCTTTTCTTATTTAAGGACTGCAGGGAATTATACACATTAAATCAAGAGCTCTTAAGGAACTGCTTCTGTACATCCTCATATGGTAACATTTTCTTGAACAGAATATGTAAACGACGGTTTATGATTTAGCTGCTTATGTAGAAAAAAAGAAAACTGACTGTGATCCGGTTCAATGCTGTCTGTTCAATAACAATACAGAAGCAGATGTGAGGGACAGGTTTTCAGTTTCCTTTGTAATTAGGAAAAGATATAGCTTTATGGACAATCTAAGACCGTTAATTATATCATTGTACAGTATCCAGTAAATTTCCATCGGCATCATAAAAGCTGCTGATTTCCTCCTGGGACAGTGAAATCGGTGTCATTTCACCATCATAAAAGCTGCTGATATCATAGCCGTTTTTTTCGATATCCTCATAGATCGTGCGGAATTGTTTATTATCATATGCCCGCTGATGCTGAATTTTGAAGGTGTCTGTGATGGCATCACCATTTGCTTTTGATACCAAGGCCTGATTGTTGTATATCAATTTTATGATATCCGCCTGCTTTTGTTCCTGCTGTCGATGTAGCAGTGCATTTGCGGCACCTGCACACAGGAATACAGCCAGAATACACAGTATGCATTTTTTCCAGCTCATACGATTACCTCCTATATATGTTAATTAATATAGATTACAGTGAGATTGCAAGACTTGCTTGCCTGTATCAGTAGTATGGTTGGTTTTTTTTCTGTATCATGAGGTGGAGCAGCTTTCTCTTTTCTATGCACAGACATCATTTTCCTATACCATCGAATAACCTTTAATGGTTATTTTCACACTTGTTCAGAACAGAACGTTGACGTCAATAAGCGTTTGTGATACTCTTTACTTACAAAGAAAACGTTTACAGAAAAGAGGGCATATATGAAGAAAATCGTAGACGATCCCCGTCTGATTTATAAATGCTGTTATCTTTACTATGTGGATGGGATGGGACAGCGTGAAATTTGTGATACAGTTGGCATATCCAGAGCGACCGTATCCCGTTTACTGCGTGCCGGAAAGGAAACCGGGGTTGTAAAGATAGAGCTGGAGAATCCGGACAGCGTATTATATGGAGAACTGGAGCGCAGGGTGGAACAGCTGCTTGGCTTGAAGGAGGTTCTCATTGTGGATGAGATTGAACTGGAAAGCAAGGCAGACCATATGCAGCGCGTGAATGAGGAAGCACTTTTGTACCTATCACGCATTATCAACAAAGGGGATACGATTGGTGTTTCGATGGGGAAAACATTGAGCAGCATCGTAAATGTAAAGAAAAGTGTGGATGAGGTGGATTGTACCTTTGTGCCGGTTGTCGGAGGTGTTGGCTCACCATATCAGATGGAGGAGGGATATCATTCCAATGATATCGCAAAGGGGTTCGCAAAGAAATTTCACGGAAAAGCGATGCAGTTTTTTGCCCCGGCAATGTTTGATGACCCTCATGTAATGCAGGGATTCCTGAAGGAAAAGCCGGTTCGGGAGGTGGTGTCCGTGTTTAAAAAACTAAAAACTGTCGTGATGGGAATCGGAACGACGACCTCCAGTGAACCGACCCTTGTAAAATGTGGATATCTTACCAGAGAGGATTATGAAGCCTTCAAACAGCAGGGGGCGGTTGGGGATGTTCTTTTGAAATATGTGGATGCGAATGGAAACAGTGATGCATTTCGTTCCTTTAATGACAGGGTTATGGGGCTTTCAGATGAAAAGCTGTTAAAGGTGAAAAACCGTGTCGGAGTAGCAGTTGGTGCAGATAAGGGGGAGGCTGTGTTAGGTGTTATACGTGCGGGAAAGGTGAATATCCTCATAACGGATATCAGCTGTATCCGCTCCATGATGGCACTGTTAAAGGAAGAGCTGTGATGATTGTCACACAGAGGAATATGAATGGAAGTATTCACTGATCTGACACAGGGCTTTTTGTCCATGTTTGAAACCGGGGGAAGTATTCTTTTAGGCTGGATAACCAATATGATTCCCATGGTGATCTGCCTGATGACGGCAGTAAATGCAGTCGTAAAGCTGGTTGGTGAAAAGCGCGTAGAGCGTATAACGAAAGCAGCCACACGCTGGCGTATTACACGGTATACTGTATTGCCGCTGATGGCAGTATTATTTCTTGGAAATCCGCTCTGCTTTACCTTCGGAAAATTTTTAGATGAGAAATACAAAGCGGCATACTATGATGCATGTGTGAGCTTTCTGCATCCGGTTACCGGATTATTTCCGCATGCGAATGCATCGGAGCTGTTCGTTTATATGGGAATTGCGGCAGGTATCAGTGAACAGAAGCTGCCGTTGGGTAATCTTGCAATCCGCTATTTCATGGCAGGACTTGTTGTCATGGTGGTTCGTGGTATTGTCAGTGAGCGACTGTTTATGTATTTCAGGAACAGAGCTTCATTTGCTGTAAACGTCCAGAAAGCTGTTTGTACAAGTGAGGAAGCAGGTAAGGAACACACATATCAGAGTGTACGAGTACATCGCGGAGCCAGCGGCTGGGGTGGCCCTTTGTTGCTGCAGCCGGATAAAAAGAAGCATATCATTTTATGTGTGACGGGAGGAGGAATCCATCCGCTGGCCAAGGCACTTGCGGCAGCCTGTCATTGTGATGTGGTCGACGGCTTCCATGGCAGTTGTCCGGAGGATGAAATATTGGCAGCCGTTATAGATTGCGGAGGTACTGCCCGATGCGGCGTATATCCGAAAAAGGGAATTTTGACTATCAATGTTCTTGCTACAGGGAAAAGCGGGCCACTGGCAAAATTCATGCGTGAGGAAACCTATGTATCCGATGTAACCGAAGAACAGATTGAACTTGTACAGGAAGCAGTGATAAAGACAGAAGAAAAAAGAGAGGAAGCAAAAGAGCAGGTGGATCCATCCACTAAGGAAACAAATCCTTTGCTGCGTGTTGGACTCAGTATGAGCAAGGTGGTAAGTACCTGCTATGCCGCAGGTAAGGAATCTATAGATACAGCTTTGCGCAATATTTTGCCCTTCATGGCATTTACTGCCACATTGCTAGGTATCATTCAGGTTAGCGGCCTGGGAGCCTTTATTGCACATGCGATTGCCCCTCTTTGTGCGACGCTTCCGGGAATGCTGGTGATTTCTGTAATATGCTCGCTGCCGTTTCTATCACCCGTTCTGGGACCCGGTGCAGTGATAGCACAGGTGGTAGGAGCATTGCTTGGTACACAGATTGCACTGGGAAATATCCCTGTACAGTATGCACTTCCGGCGTTGTTTGCTATCAATGCGCAGGTTGGCTGTGATTTCATTCCAGTTGGTTTATCCTTATGTCAGGCAAAACCCAAAACCGTGGAAACGGGTGTACCTGCTGTTTTATATAGTCGCATGATAACAGGGCCGCTTGCGGTACTGATTGCTTATATGTTCAGTATTGGCATGTATTAAAAAGGAGAGAATAGTATGAAGTATGATACGTTGATTACCGGGTGGGGAGAGTGTGCATTGGAATTTCTTAATGAGGATTGTAACTTTTTGATTATTTTCAATGATACTGCACCGCAGGAGCTGGCAGATATATCTGTTCTGCACACGACTGCAGAAATAACAAAGGAGCCTGCTGTTGGAGATACGCTTTATTTATGTGACATAAAATATACCATTACAGCAATCGGATCTGAGGCTTTGCATACCTTAAAGGAGCTGGGACACTGCTGCTTATCCTTCGCCGGTGCAGATACGGCGCTACGTCCTGGAAATATTGAACTGAAGGGGCCGCAATTCACAGAGGAGCTGCTAAGGGTTGGAGGAAGGCTACAGATTTTATAGTAGTATGTTGTTTCTGCTTTTGTATGAAGGCCTCCTTCAAAAAGAGCTTATAGTATGGATGAGAAAAGGAAAACCGGCAGAGAATAAAGCTTCTGCTGGTTTTTTGATATAGGTCTGTTATTTAAACGTAGCGTATAACATAAAACAATTACCCGCCAGGGTATTAACGTCTTTCTTTATCATATATGAAAACTATATCTTCTGTTCTTCTATTCCCTGATAAGGTGTGTGCTTATCTGCATGCATCGCCTGTATGGAAAGCAGGGTATCACATACATCCTCCCTATGCAGACACAGCGTATGTCCGGCATAGAAACGGCTTACCGGCAGTCTCAGATACAGCTTTAGGGTATTCTCATACTCCGTCAACAGATCAGGATCTGCCTGAACAAGCGGTTTTTCCAGATTATCTCCCACAAATAACAGCTTTTGTTTCCAGTCATAGATACTGATACCGTCTATGGTATGTCCTGGTGTATACAACAAAACAAGAGAATTACCTAGGGCATACTGCATACCGTCAAAGCAGTGATTGGGCAGAACCAGCTCCTGCTTTCCCTTAAAGAACTGCCGCTGTTCCTGCAGCTCCTCAATCCCATGCGTTAGTATCATATCTCTGCATAACCGGTGTGCATATATAGGGCTATCCTGGAAGCTGTAATTTCCCCATATGTGATCAAAGTGATAATGGGTATTGATGACCGTAAAGTTACTATTTGGATAATCCATCCGTATTTGCTCCATATATGCAGAGCCGCAGAAGGTATCGATAATATATACTGTACGACCTCTTGTTATCGTATAAACATAGGTTGTGTACGGTGTCAGCTCCATAAATTCATAAGCGGTTACGGCTTCTGTAATCTGCAGTTTTTTCATAAGCTCCTCCTGATGCGTCTTATATTAGGAAAGCCGGCTGTGTGATAAGAGCAGCCGGCTTCATTTAATTGTTTTGTTCCTCATGCAACAGATGAATCTGCTTCAAATCGCGCTGTGTTGTGACCTTTATGTTGTCATAGCTGCCTTCCACAACTCTAATTTTTGCATTGGAAAACAGCTCTATAAGCATGGCATCATCACTTGCGATAATTTCAGGATGTTTTTTTGCCTCCTCATGACATTTACGAATCAGCTCCGTGCGGAATGCCTGCGGGGTCTGCGCACTCATATAATTGGAACGCTCCGGGGTATGTACCACATAACCGTCCTTCACTTCCTTAATCGTATCAATCAGCGGTACCATCAGCAGGGCGGCATCCTCTGTTTGCAATGCATCCTTTACTGCCTGCAAATGCTTTTCTGTCAGAAACGGGCGTACTCCGTCATGAATCATAACAAACTCTGTTTCTACCTCCTGCAGACCGAGATATCCGCTTTCCTGTCTGGTTGCTCCTCCAGGGACATAGACGACCTTCTCGCTGTGAATGCCTTTTTCAAATTCCTCCTGTTCTATTGGAGAGATCGACATAATGATTTTCGCACAATCCGCATCCTCCTCAAAAGGCTTCAGCGTCTGTGTGATGATCGGGGCATTTCCGATTTTGTAAAATACCTTGTTATAGGTCAGGCCGGTTCTCGTTCCTTTTCCGGCCGCTACGATAATTACACTATAGTTCATGGAAACATCATATCATATCTGGAAAAAAAGTAAATAAAAGACAGCTATAGAAGTCCGGAAATCGTACGCTGAAATTTTTTCCACAGAGCAAGCATCCATAACAGCGCTGTGAAAAAGGAGGGAAACAGGAAGAATAGATTGCTTTCCGCAACAGCTTTTCCCAGCCAGAAGGAAGGAAAGAGGGAAAGCAGATATTGTATCGCATCATGCAGAAACCATGGAGCGGCAGAGGCCAGTATGAAAAGGGAGGAAAGCTTTGTAATTGCCATTCCTTCCAGCTTATTGGAAGAACATGAAATCGTAAGCATTGCCGAAATCAGACCCTGAAGAGCTCCTGTTATTGCATATAGCAGTATTTCAAGATATGATAATTTGCTCAGGGCAGCATAGGGCAGCAGGACGCAGGTATAGATACAGGCAATAATGGCAGGCAGCAGCAATCTGGAGGTCAAATATCCACGGCGCTGTAGCGGTGTGATCATAAGATAGCCGGCGGTATGCTCATCGCGCTCCTCCAGCAAAATCATAGCGGCTGCAAAGCAGAACATCGCCGGAGCAAGCATACAGAAAAAGATATTCAGAAGCGGGTAATATGGGACAATCACAGCAGGCTGTTGCAGCATACCACATAGAAAGAGCTCCAGTGCAGGAATCAGAAAGCGATAGCATAGCATGCATAGAAGCGGAGCAAACAGAACAACCAGCAGCATCATATCGCGATGGATAAACCGTAACAGATGCAAAAAGCTAAGATATATCGCTTTCACAGTTTTGCCCCTTCTTCCTTTTTCCACATGGCTTCCAGACTTCGCCTGGCAGCAACAAATAAGAGAAGCAATACAGCAAGAGCAAGGATGATACCGAAAACAGATATCGGCTTGTTTAAAATTAAATCCATACAGACAGAAGTTGGAAACAGGGAAAGACTGTTTTGCATATAGCCTAAGAGATAGGCAAGCAGAGGGATATAACAGATACTTTCCAATGGCACACTGAGCAATAGAAACTGATTCAGGCTTTTTATGTGCGAGGCTGCGATGATACCGAGCAATGTAAACATAAAGGAGGCCAGTAATGTCCCAGCCAAAACCGGAAGCAGGGAACTATGGGAGAACAACGCCAGAACAGCCGCAACCAGCAGGGAAATCAGTCCAAAGGAAGCAAGCTTTCCACATATATATTCATTTGGTGAAACAGGAGAAACAGCAAGTGCCTGATGAATACGCTGATTTCGTTCAAATAACATCATAGCCCCCATGAAAAACAGTCCCATGGTGGCAGGATCAAAAAAGATAGCGAAGGCTGCGACGGTGTGATTCCAGGCTGCTGGTACAGCAGATAACAGAAGGATATAAAAGATTGTTAGAATAGTATACAGGGCATAAAAGCCGTGGCGCAGCTGCAGGCGTATATCTTCCCGTATCAATGCAGAAATTCTCATACCAGCGTCCTCCCGGTGATATCCAGAAAAATATCATTCAGCGTTGGTTCACTGCTGTGTATGGACAGCAGCCGGTTATTGGCTATCAGCTGCTGCAGCTTTATGTCGGTGGACAATGCATCCATAGGGCATACCGCCTGTTGTTCCCCGTTTTCCTCCCATGTATATGTGATTCGCCCTGCACCCCTGGACATGATCAGGTTATGCGGTGTATCCAGTGCACAGATATGCCCGTTCACAATAAACGCAACTCGATCGCATAATTCTGTGGCATCCTCCATATTGTGTGTGGTGAGTAGAATTGTTTTTCCCTTACGTTTTTCTGTCTGAATGCGATCCTTCATCAGTCTGCTGTTTGCCGGATCCAGTCCGCTTGTAGGCTCATCCAGGCAGAGCAGAGCAGGATCATGCAGCAATGCCTTAATGAAATTGCAGCGGGATTTCATTCCCTTAGAGTAGCTGGAAATTTTCTTGTCACCATCCTGCAAAAGACCGACAGAATCCAAAAGCTCATCAATATCACAGGTGTGGTTTTTATAAAGCGAGGCAAAAAAGTTCAGGTTTTCTCTGGCACTGAGCTTCTCATACAATGTGGAAAATTCAAAATCCACACCGATGGATTCATAAAATTCTTTGTTGTGCTTTCGGCATTCTACCCCGTTTACCCGCACAGAGCCACTATAGCCTGGAAGCAGGCCTATAAGAATCTTCTGTAAGGTACTTTTGCCGGCACCACTGGGACCCAGAAAGCCGAAAATCTCACCACGGTGTACATGAAAATTCATATCTTCAATAAATGCTTCCTTTGTGTAGCGAAAGCTCAAATGCTCTACGTTAATCATATAATATTCTCCTTTTTTACTAATTGACTATAGTTGTTTGAATAGTCAAAATATATGCTAATGATATCCGGCAAAACGCCGGATCAGGGTAATATCTGTAATACCAGACCGCGAATCAATAGCTTTAATGCTTCATCATAATGCTCACTTCCGATTTCCTTTTCATGAAGAGTTGCCATATAAATGGCACGAAAGGCGGCGCTTAATGTCTGCGGATTGTGATTCTTTAAAGGAAAGCGTTTTAGTAGCTGTTCAATCATATCAGTGTCATGCCCCATGTGCTGTGCCAGTATTTTCGGAGGGAGCTTACGCGCCAGCAGTTCGACTTCCCTGGGATTTAACAGAATTGGCAGCTTCTCCGCCATTTTGTAAAATTGAAACAGCATCGTAGTCAGCGCTTCACAATCCATATGCTTTGGATCAAGCCTGCTAATTTCCTGCATCATAGTCTTTTCCATCTGGTCATGCTGTTCCAGAATGACCTCAAACAGCAAAAGCTCCTTTGTTTTATAGAAAAGATAAAACGTTCCTTTGGGAATATTGACACGCTGTACCAGCTCATCCACCGTAGTTTTACGAACACCGTATTGCATCAGACAGGAAGCTGCCTCCTCCTTCAGGCGCTTGCGAATGTAATCACGTTCCTGTGGAGAGTAGCATTTCGGCATAGTATCACCTCTTTTTGACTGTTTTTGTTAATATAGTCATTATAGGCGGTTTCTAATGATTCGTCAAGAAGAAGCCTGAAGGAAGATTTCAAAAGGCTGTTAAAGAGACTATCACAATAGAAGGTCAAAAGTTTATTTTAGATGGGAATATGTTAAAAACCAGAAGCAGCAGCTTCCGGCATTTCATTTGCAATGGCTGTAATTGCCATGATAGGAACATGATGAAGGCTCAGGGCTGAAAATCAATAAGTATCAAATTTATTTCGGTTTTTTATATTCGTCTTTGATAAAGCGTTTATTAAGGGTCGCTCTGACATCCGCAGGATGTGTACATGCGTAAAACTACGCACATCAGTAAATCTTTATCTTACTACAAACAGAAATCAATACATACAGTGTCCCTGTTGGTTTCATTTTGTATATCTATTCGGTATACCTTCATTTAATATAGGTGTATGCAGTTAGTATAGATTTAGCTCGTATGAATTTAATTAGTATAGATAGCATAGATTTATCTAATGTAGATTTATTTGATATACATCTCTTTGTACATCGTTCTTTGTAAACATTTTTTGTAAGCCTTTATTTTGCATAGCATCTATCAGGGAATAAAAACAAAATAGATATGATAAACAGGGGACATATATTCGAAAAAGAATACGCAGATAGCCCTTATTAGCGCATATATAGAAGAAACAATGCGTGTGATAACAGATGCTTTTTGCTATTGACATAAAGCCTAGAATACTTTGCATGTATTCGCTACTGTTTCATAATTTCTCCCGGTATGTGCGTAATCGGATCCAGTGTAACTGTTTTTACACCGGCATCCTGAATCGCCAGCAATTCCTCCTCATCCGCAAGATGATCGGTAATCAGATAGTCAAAGGATTGAATCATTCCACTGATAAAGCTGTGATTGGTACCGATTTTCGTATGGTCTGCCAGAATGAAGGTTTCTCCGATACAGCGCGTAATCATTACCTCATTGATCGCAACCTCCTGCAGAATCGCCGTTGTCATACCGCTTGCCACACTGAATCCGCTGCAGCCAAGAAATGCCTTTGTCGCAGATACCTTGTTCAGATTGTTCAAGGCGAAATCACCAACCATGCTTTCCTTCGGAATACGCAGCTCCCCGCCGCTCAGACAGATGCTGACCATGGGATCATGATCCATAAAAATCGCTTTGCCGTTATTGGTGATAACCGTAACGCGCTTATTTTTTATATATTTAAGAACAAGCAGTGCTGTTGAGCTGGTATTGATAAAAATCGTATCGCCATCCTTAACATACTGTGCGGCATACTTTGCGATCGCATGCTTGTACTGCTCGTTGGACAGCTTTGGATCATCATTATCCACAAAATGCTGAATCAGCTTGGCACCACCGTAATAGCGTTCTACAGCCCCCATTTCCTCCCAATACTGCAAATCCCGGCGTATGGTCAGCGGTGACACCTGCAGCTCCTCTGCCAGCTCATCCACCGCCGCCTTTCCCTGACTCTGAATTTTCTGCATGATTTTGTTGCGTCGTGCATCCACGACCGCCTTATTCATTTTCATATCGCATCCCCTGTTTCATTTATAAACGATGGAAGCATGCACTCGCCTCCCGGCTGCTGGAAAGCTGTTTCCCTGTTTCCATAGCCTTTGTAAACATTATAACTGCATTTTCCTTATCATTCAATTCTTTGTATACTTTTCCAAATTCCGTATAATATTGCGCCAGCTCCCGGTTATTCATATTTCTGGTATCGATCTGCTTAAACATCGCCAGACTCTTTTTATACTCCTTCATGCTATACAAATAGATCGCTTCGATAAACTCCCAGTTATATAAGGGAGAGACCTTATTTCCCTTCACCTTGGCATCCTTCAGCTGCATGACTTTTGGATACCACGCTTTCACCTTACTGCGGTTCCCCATCTTATAATAAGAATAGAAATACGTGAAATTCCGGATCAGAAGATAATCGAGAGAGGAACGAAAGGCTTTTTCATTATCTTCCAGCAGTGCTATGCATTCCTGCGGCTTTCCGATATCCTGATAATACAGGGTATCGAAAATCAACTGCGTTGTTCGGTAGCTTTTCATGAAATCACGTTTTTTCAATATGTTATAATAGTGTTTCGCAAGGCCTGCATCACAATCCATATTCAGCGCACGTATCATTTTCTGATATAGCATACGCAGATATTCGGCCCATAGTGCCACACCCATAAAAACGATCAGAAGTATGCCATAGCAAATCCTTCCTTCCATGCTTGGCTCCTGTATCAGCTTATATAAGGTGTATACGGTGAAAAAAATATAAATGATAAATGTGATGATACGGCGAGTGGTATCACTGAATGTGAGTCTTGATAATCCCTTTTTCATATGTCTGCACCTCTTTTACATGCACATTATATGTCTTTTATGAATCATTGTCAACCGTATAATTCATAAAATAATTCGTTTAAATGTAGTTATACGAATTGTAATCGCACACATTTTTAAAATCAATCATATATTTTATGAATTGTTCATAAAAAGCTATTGCTAATTGTTCATGAAATGTTTATCATATGGGTGTACAAAAACAAGCGGCGCGCTCAACAAGAAACTGGAGGAATATGCAATGAGTCAAGTAGATGAAATTACCAGAGAGTCCTGGATTCTGGGAGCCTTTCCAGAATGGGGAACCTGGCTGAACGAGGAAATCGACGAGGAAATCGTTGAAAAGGGTACCTTCGCCATGTGGTGGATCGGCTGTACCGGGTTATGGATCAAGACCGAAAACAATACAAATATTTCCATTGATTTATGGTTTGGAAACGGGAAGCGGACAAAGAAAACTAAAGAGATGGCGAAATTCCATCAGATGCGCAATATGACAGGCGGAAGAATGACCCAACCCAATCTGCGCGCAGCACCGATCGTATACGATCCCTTCGCAGTAACACAGGTGGATGCCGTATTATCCACTCATTATCATAACGATCACATCGATCCGTTCTATGCAGCGGCAGTTCTGAAAAACTGCGATGCTGAGGTACCGTTTATCGGGCCTTTGAAAAGCGTGGAAAAGTGGCTGAGCTACGGTGTTCCAAAAGAACGCTGCCAGGTGGTGAAGCCGGGGGATGTGGTGAAAATTAAGGATACGGAAATCATTGTCGTAGACAGCTTCGATCGTACCTGTCTGGTTACAAATGATGAGGATGTGCGCGGAAAGTGTCCTACCGATATGGATGAAAAGGCAGTCAACTATATCATCAAGACACCGGCAGGAAGCGTTTACCACAGCGGAGATTCTCATTACTCCACATATTATGCAAAGCATGGTAAGGACTATGATATTGATGTTGCCCTTGGCTCTTATGGTGAAAATCCAGCTGGAAATCAGGATAAAATGACAAGTGTGGATATCCTGCGTATGGCGGAAGCGCTGAATTGCAAGGTTGTGATTCCGTTCCATTACGATGTGTGGACGAACTTCAAGGCAGACCCGCAGGAAATCAATATGCTGTATGAATATAAGAAGGATGTTCTGGATTACAAATTCCATCCGTTTATCTGGGATGTCGGTGGAAAATATGTATGGCCTACCGATCAGAACAAGCGTCAGTTTCATTACCGCAGGGGCTTTGAGGATTGCTTTACGGATGAACCAAATGTTCCATTCCGCTCTATTTTATAGGAGGAAAAGGGTATGCTGAAGGAAATTATTGAGAAAGGCTACTATTCCTTTGAACAGCGCTTTGATAACTGGCAGGACGCGATCCGTGCCAGCTATCGGCCGCTGCTGGAAAATGGAGTAGTAGAGGATATCTATGTGCAGGCGGTTATAGACTGTGTGAACACATACGGCCCTTATATCGTTATTGTTCCGGATATCGCAATGCCGCATTCCACAGAAGGGGCGAAGGGCTGTAATGGTACCGCTATCTCCTTCATGAAGGTGGAGGAGCCGGTGGACTTTGATCCGTCCGATCCGGACAAGAAGGCAAGACTGTTTTTCTCCCTGGCCGCTGTTGATCATGAACAGCATCTGCAAAACATCCAGCAGCTTATGGATGCATTAATGAACGAGGAGCTTGTCAATGTATTACTGAAAGCGCATACAGCAGAGGAACTACGACAGGCGGCACAGGAATACGAAGCTTAAACCAATATAAAGAGAGGGAAAACTTTATGGACTTTTTAATGAGTATCTGGAGTTTCTTCGCAACCAATATTCTGACACAGCCGGCATATTTTATCGGTGTCATGGTTCTTGTCGGATATCTGCTGCTGAAGAAACCATTATATGAAGCATTCGCCGGTTTTATCAAAGCAACAGTCGGTTATATGATTCTGGCAGTCGGTTCCGGAGGACTGGTCAACAACTTCCGTCCGATTCTGGTTGGGCTGAAGGACCGATTCAATCTGGATGCGATGGTCATTGACCCGTATTTCGGACAAAATGCAGTTACAGCGGGACTTGGGGAACGCTTTGGCAGAACCTTTTCACAGGTTATGCTGCTGCTGTTGATTGCATTTATCATGAATTTACTGCTCGTTCGTTTGAAAAAATGGACAAAAATGCGCGCCGTATTTACAACAGGACATGTACAGATGCAGCAGGCATCTACTGCATTCTGGCTGATTCTCTTCTGCTTTCCGAAGCTGGGAGATACACCAATTCTGATTATCATGGGTCTGATTCTAGGCTTATACTGGGCCGTTGGTTCCAACCTAACCGTAGAAATCACGCAGGAGCTGACCGAGGGCGGAGGCTTTGCCATTGCTCATCAGCAGATGTTCGGTATTGCCATCTTTGCGAAGCTGGCAGATAAGCTGAAGGGAAAATCCACAAAGCGTCTGGATGATCTGAAATTCCCGGGCTTCCTGTCCATCTTCAATGAAAACATGGTCGCAACCTCTATTCTGATGTTCCTATTCTTCGGAGCGATTCTGCTTGTACTGGGTAAGGATTATCTGGTAAGCATGGAATTTATGAAGGCGGCAGATAATTTCTTCTTCTATATCATGACCACATCCTTAAATTTCGCAGTTTATCTGGCAATCCTGCAGCTGGGCGTGCGTACCTTCGTTACCGAGCTGACAAATTCCTTCCAGGGTATTTCCAATACCTTCCTGCCTGGTGCTGTTCCGGGAATCGATTGTGCAGCGGTGTTTGGCTTTGGAAGCGCCAACGCAGTAACGGTAGGCTTTCTGATGGGAGCACTCGGGCAGTTCCTTGCCATCATGATTCTGCTGCTGATGAAGAGTCCGACGCTTGTTATTGCAGGATTCGTGCCTGTTTTCTTCGATAGTGCAGTAATTGCTATTTATGCGGATAACCGTGGCGGTATCAAGGCAGCTATGCTGTTCCCGTTCCTTTCCGGACTGATTCAGGTTTTTGGTTCAGCACTGATTGCGGGAGGTGTCGGTCTTGCGGCATACGGCGGTTATCTGGGAATGTTTGACTGGGCAACCGTATGGCCGTTATTCACCGTCATCATGAAATTCCTTGGATATTTCGGTGTTGCCATCGTCGTATTGATTCTGCTTGCGATTCCACAGCTTCAATACCGCAAGCATCCGGATACGTATTTCCTGATTACTGAGGATTATGACGAATATCTGGAAAAAATGAAAGAAAAAGAAGCGCAAAAGGCGTAAAATAGAATTGAACTAATCATAAAGGAGAGATAATAATGGCTGGAAAACTGAAACTGCTGGTCTGCTGTGGAAATGGGGCAGGCACAAGTATGATGATTAAGCTGAACGTGGAAAAGGTAACGAAAAAAATGGGTCTGGATATCCAGGAAATTCGTCACTGTGCGGTGTCAGAAGGAAAATCTGCCGCAGGCCAGTATGACATTGTGCTGTGCTCTAAGAACTTTGTAAGTATGTTTGCGGATGCGGAAAAACGGGGGACTAAAATCGTTGGTCTGAAAAATGTAATGTCTGCAAAAGAGATTGAAGATGTGCTGGCAGCCGCTATAAATAAGTAAAAAAGATAAAGCTGCCCCGTGCAGCTTTTCTTATACAAAAAAATCATAAAATTAACGGAAAATCGTTTAAAAAAACGTAGAAACGAGGTATTGTGTGTATGAAAATTACAAAGAAAAAGCTGGATGATATCAAGCGCTGCTATTGTGCCAGCAGCATCCATATGGCAGGCGAACGGCACATCCTGTATGCTAGTGAGGATCCTGATGTACTGTGTGAGATGTTTTCCGGCAGGGAGTTTGAGAAAAAGGAAACAATATGGAAAGAGGCAGGCGGCTGTATGTCCATCATTCCCATTCCGGGGAAAGAAGGAGAATTTCTGGCTGTTCAGGAATTTTATCTGAAGGTATCCCCCTCCCGTTCCAAAATCGTCTGGGGAAAATATACAGAAAACGGCTTTGTGATCAGGGATGTGCTCTCCATGCCCTATATCCACCGCTTTGACATCTATCATAAAAACGGTGTGAATTATTTTATCGGTGCCACTATCGCTACCTCAAAGAAGAATAAGGAGGATTGGAGTGTACCGGGGCGTATTTATGTCGGTGAGCTTCCCGATGATTTGAATGAAGGAATTCGGGTGGAAATCCTGCTGGATGGATTATATCGCAATCATGGCTATTACCGTGGTGTGGATGGCTGCTGCGGGTATTTTGGAAGTGATCAGGGAATCGTAAAGGTGACACCACCGGATCACCTGCATGGACAGTGGCATACAGAATTCCTTATGAGCGGTCATATCGGAGAGATTGCAGTGCTTGATATCGATGGAGACGGCGATGAGGAAATCATGACAATCGAGCCGTTTCATGGTACGGAAATTCATATCTATAAGAAAGTAGCCGGGGCATATCAGCGCGTGTATACGTATGCGCATGAGATTGAATTTGCGCACACCCTGGTGGGCGGGACCCTGCGTGGAGTACCAAGCTTTCTAGCAGGCGTACGCCGTAAGAATGCAGAGCTGTTTTGTGTGCAATATATAGACGGTAAATTTGTGACAACACAAATCGATCAGGGGGCAGGCCCGGCGAATCTGTGTCTGGTGAATGAAGAAAACCGCGATTTGATCGTAGCGGCAAATCATACAGCGAATGAAGCTGCGGTCTATATCGTAGAGGATTAGGAGGGACAGTATGCTGGAAGAATTGAAGCAGCGTGTGCTGGAGGCAAATTTATTATTGCCGAAATACGGACTGATTACGTTTACCTGGGGAAATGTTTCGGGTATTGACCGGGAACAGGGGCTCATCGCCATTAAGCCAAGCGGTGTGGAATATGATCATATGACGGCAGCGGATATCGTTTTATGCGATCTGGATGGAAACGTCGTGGAAGGGAAGCTGAAGCCAAGCAGCGATCTCATGACGCATATTGAATTTTACAAGAGCTTTCCAGGCATCGGCGGGGCAGTGCATACACACTCCCGCTGGGCAACTGCCTTTGCACAGGCTGGAAAAGCGATTCCTGCTTTGGGAACGACACAGGCAGATTATTTCTATGGAGATATTCCCTGTACCAGGCTGATGAGTGAAGCAGAAATTCATGGGGATTATGAGCTGGAAACCGGACGTGTTATCGTAGAAACCTTCACAAAGGAAAATCTGAATCCAGATAGCATGCCGGGCGTACTTGTACACAGTCATGGGCCTTTCGCATGGGGTAAGGATCCCTTTGAAGCAGTGCATAATGCGGTCGTGATGGAGGAATGTGCAGCGATGGCATTTGTGAGTGTGATGCTGCAAAATGGCAGTGTACAGCCAATGCAGCAGATTTTGCTGGATAAGCATTTCAAACGGAAGCACGGCCCGAATGCCTATTACGGGCAGGGTAAGGCAGCATGAAGGCATATGAGCTTGGACAGTATGAAAAATCTATGCCGAATGATCTGACCTGGAAAGAAAAGCTGCAGTTGTGCAGGGAATTCGGCTTTGATTATCTGGAGATGAGTGTAGATGAGAGCGAGGAAAAGCTGGCGCGCTTATCCTACACACAGGCTGAGCGTAAAGAAATCGTTCGTGCAATGGAGGAAACCGGGGTACGTATTCATTCCATGTGTCTGAGCGGACACCGCAAATATCCGCTGGGACATCCGGATGTGGAAATACAGAACAAAGCACTTCACATTATGGAGGACGCTATTCAGCTTGCGGACGATTTGGGTATCCGGATCATTCAGCTTGCGGGCTATGATGTTTATTATGAACAGGGCAGTGAAGAAACACAGCAGAATTTTTTGCGGAATCTGTTGCGCTGTGTGGAGCTGGCAGCGAAAAAGGGAATCCTGCTGGGCTTTGAAACAATGGAAACACCGTTTATGGATACGGTGGAAAAAAGTATGCGCTATGTAAGGCAGGTGTGCTCACCCTATCTCGGGGTATATCCGGATATGGGAAATCTGAAAAATGCAAGCCTGTTGTACGGGAAGAATGTTAACGAAGATATCAAAACCGGTAAAGGTCATATTGTGGCGGCACATCTGAAGGAAACCATACCGGGACATTATCGGGAAATTCCGTTTGGCAACGGTCATACGGAGTTTGTGGAGAATATAAAGGAATTGAAGCAGCAGGGTGTACGAATGTTCGTAGGGGAATTCTGGTACACCGGTAACACAGATTGGAAAACGGTATGCCATAATGCTTCCACGTTTTTGCGGGATAAGCTGGATCAGGTTTTCGTATGAGTGATTTCCGCGATATCCGGCTGATTGTTGCGGATTTGGATGGGACACTGCTGGATGAACACAAAGAACTGGATGCCGGAATTTTTGAGGTGATCCGTAAGCTGCAGGAACGACATATCATGTTTACGCTGGCAAGCGGACGCAATGTTCATATCATGAAGCCGTATCTGAAGCAGTTGTCCCTGCGGCTTCCCTTTATTGCGAATAATGGCGCTAATATGTTTAAAGAAGAAGCCTGTATCTATGAGAAAAGCATGGAGCCTAAGGAGCTGGAATTTGTGTTTCAGGTGCTGGAGAAACAAAATATTCCATGTATTGCATATACGAGGGATATCGTTTTTACAACCTCACTGCAGGATACGCGATTGCAGCTTTTCCTGGAGCGGCTGCGTGGGAAAACGATGATTCAGCAGGCAGCCGGCAGGGAGGATATGCTGGGACATGCCATTTTCAAGGTGGTTGTGATCGCAAAGGATCCTGACATGATGGAGCCTATTCTGCATAGGATCAATCTGCATTGTAAAGCACTGCATGCCGTTCGCAGTGAGGATGATGTGTATACAATTACACATGTGGATGCGACCAAGGGAAAAACGCTGATACGATTGATGGAGGAATTGCATGTGTCTGCAAAGCAAACGCTTGTTTTTGGTGATAATTTCAATGATGCGACGATGTTTGCGGCTGCCGGAATCAGCGTGTGTATGGAAAACGGTCAGCAGAGGGTGAAGGAAAAGGCTGATTATATCGCAAAGGCAAATACGGCGCAGGGGGTCAGCCGGTTTTTAAAGGAGCATATTTTATCCGATATTGAAGGAAGGTAGCAATGATACCGGGAGTCTGCAAAAAAGCGGACTCCTTTTTTTAATCAAGAAAATAGCCATAGAAACAATTTTTGATATCCAGATTGAAATGAAAAACATAGATAGCTGAAGTATGAAAATGCAAAATATTGCAAAAAAGTGCATGATGCTATATACTTTACAAATAAAGGGAAAGGTGGAATATGTATGCTGATTGCAGAAAGACTGGATAAAATTGTGGCTTTCCTCAATGATGATAACGGGGCGACAATCAAAGAATTGGCTGATCAGTTGAATGTATCAAAGGACACAATACGTAGAGATTTAATGCGGTTGGAGAAAGACCATCGTATCGAGAGAACCTTTGGGGGAGCAGTCATACATGATGTTAAGGCTCCCGCCTTCCAATATAAAAAACGTCATAAAATGCATATGGAAGAAAAAAATGAAATTGGAAAAAAAGCTGCTGAGCTTGTACGGAATGGAGATTCCGCGTTTTTTGGATCTTCCTCAACTGTCGATGCGGTAATACCTTTCTTAAAGGATTTAAGGCTTGATGTCATTACAAATTCTATGACAGTGGCACAGGGCTTTGCAAATATTGGAAATGACAGCATTTATATATTGCCCGGAAATATAAAAAGAAAACATATGAGAATTGTTGGTTCAGATACAATAGATAAAATAAACAGCTTTTTCACAGATTATGTATTTTTGGGAGTAATAGGCTGCGATGCCTATGGCATATATACAAGTACAGTTGAAGAAGGCAATGTTAATAAGGCGATGATTGCGCATGCCCAAAAGGTAGTGGTATTGGCGGATCATAGCAAATTTGGCTTAAAAGGCCATTATTTTATCAGCGGTTTAGATAAAATAGATATTTTAATTACAGATCGTGAAGTAGATTATGAGATTGAAAAAGCGTTGCGTGAGGCTGATGTAGAGATTTTAATTTGTAATAAATAAAGTAAGATAAACAGCTATCCCTTTTTATACAAGTAATAATAAACTACTCACAAATATAAAAAAAGCAAAATTATCTCCAAATAGGATGATTTTGCTTTTTCAGTTCTTCTTCTATTAGATAATAGCACGGATTAAACACCTATATTGTATAGCATCACATGTATCGTAAATAGCTGTTGTGAATTATATTATCATTATTGAGCATATGAACAACAAACGTCATTTTTTACGAAGTAAGGGTAGCTCACTCAGCATTTTAGAAAGATTCATCAGATCCCAAGGAAGATATTCAGCAATTGACAGACCAACAATATTATAAAGGCGATCAATATCCTGCAGTAATCGCGTTATTGCTTCAAAGGCTGCTCCTGGTTTAATGATTTTCAAACGATCAAAATAAACATCAGGGTTCGCTGAAGATTGAGATCGGAATGAAGACAGATCCAATACATCGATATCTAAATGGATAAGTATATTCGCTACATTCATAGAACGAAGCTTATTCAGCACGGCATCACTGTTATTAACAAATGCTTCAGGAGGAACATTATTAAAATCATACTTTTGCCCCAAAGAACGCGAAAATTCCTTTTCTGTATCGTTAACGCCGATATGAAGCACATGTGAGATATCTATTTTCTGTGTGACAAATTCACGAAAATCGGCGTCACCTTCTCCAAGAAAGGAAGAAAGCACCATAGCATGATAATCTGTAGTTTCCCCGGTAACAGAAATATCTCCGTGCCGGTCTATCCACAGGATAGCGGTATTTTTTGTCCCGTATTTATCCAATAAATATGTAAAAGGGGCCAGACTAATGCTACAATCGCCACCAAAGACAACGAGCTTACCAGGCTTTTTCGTCTTTAGCGTGTTGAGAAGTTCATTTGCCTGCTTCAATATAGAGGATTTATATGCAATGCCGTCTTCAATCATGGTCGGATATTCTTCTACTAGAGGAAGTTCCAGTGTTTCATCCTCAGAATCCGGTGAAAGATAGGAAAGTATCTTAGCGCCAAATGCATATACAAAGCGGTTTCCACCCTCCCATTGTGGATAGATAATTCTTAAAGTTTCTGTTTTCATTTCATCACCTCATAATGATAATATATCACAATGCATAAAAATGCAATAGTTTGCATTAAATTTGAAATATTTATGCAAACTATTGCAAAATATTGCGTAATGTGCAAGAATTATAGCGTAAGGTATGCATCAAAATATCCTAGGCCTTTGATGTTCATGAATTACATAAGGAGAAAAAATATGAAAGACAAGATTTTCGGAACATTACAAAAAATGGGAAGATCATTTTTGCTTCCTATCGCTGTTTTACCTCTTGCCGGTTTATTTCTGGGGATTGGCTCTTCTCTTACTACATCAGGTTATATCGCAGAAGGCTCTATGCTGTATAAATTCCTATGTGTTTTAGGAGATTGTGGGGATGCGGTATTTAGTATATTACCGTTGCTTTTATGTACTGCTGTTGCGTTGGGATTGGCAAAGAAAAATAAAGAGGTTGCTGCAATCTCAGCAGTATTTGCGTATTTTGTAATGAATATGGCAAATGCAAGTGTTGTAAATAACTTTATGGATGTTGAGACATTACAACAGACACCAGGGCTGATTAGTGACTTTTTAGGATTCACGAATTGTATGAACACCAGCGTATTAGGCGGTGTTATTATGGGATATATTGTATCTGTTTTGCATAACAGATATTACAATATCAAGCTGCCTGAATTGCTTTCCTTTTTTGGCGGATTAAATTTTATACCGATAATCTCTACAATCGCTGCGATTTTATTAGGGTCGTTTATGACACTGATTTGGCCTGCAGTGGCATCAGGCATTGCAGCTTTAGGAATTGCAGTTGCGAAAATGGGATATTTTGGTACCTTCCTTTATGGCTTTATTTACCGCCTTTTAATTCCAACTGGATTGCATCATGTCTTTTACCTTCCGTTTTGGCAGACTGCTATTGGCGGATCTGCGATGATCAACGGTGAGATGCTGTATGGCTGTCAGAATATTATGATCGAGCAATTGCGTATGGGGCTGCCTATCAGTGCGGAGGTAGGAAGATTTTATTCAGGCGAGTTTGCAATGATGATGTTTGGTCTTCCAGGTGCTGCTTTGGCTATGTACCATACGGCCTTTGCAAAAAATAAAAAGAAAGTGAAAGGCTTATTGCTGTCTGCTGCGTTAGCGTCCTTTCTAACAGGCATTACCGAGCCTATTGAATTCTCTTTCTTATTTGTTTCCCCGTTACTTTACTTTGGAGTGCATTCCGTACTTGGCGGGTTATGCTTTATGGCAGCACATATGCTTGCCTGCGGTGTATGTAATAATTTCTCTGCAGGGGCATTGGATTTCCTTTTGTATGGTGTAATTCTTGGGGAAGAACGAACCAGGTGGATTTATGTAGTGCTTATAGGCATTGTTGCGTTTGCAGTTTACTATTTTCTGTTTAAATTCTTGATATTGAAATTCAACTTTAAGACTCCTGGACGTGAAGATACAGAGGAAGCTGTTCGACTGCATTCAAAAAAAGAATATTTAAACAAGGGAAAGCTGGAGAAAAGTGCTGTTATTCTGGAAGGATTGGGAGGATTAACAAATATTATTGATATAGATGCCTGTGCAACACGTTTAAGAGTGCGTTTACAGGATGGCAGCAGGGTACAGCAAGATTTATTAAAGCAATCAGGATCTGTGGGCATAGTTTTAAAAGGAAATAGTATTCAGGTGGTATATGGGCCTCAGGTGTCAAATATACGAACAGACCTTGAAGATTATATAATGCAGATTGAGGAAGAAAAGAAAGAAGGAGAATTAGTAAATGAAGCTTAGAAACAGAATTTATCAATTAACAGGAGCCGAATATGGAACACTTGGCAGTGTTTATGCACTCGCATATAAGGACGGATATATACTGATTGACACAGGGATGCCGGACGCTTTGGATGTGATGAAACGAACGATGGCTTATTGGTCTATTGATGAATGTAAAATAACACATGTATTTTTAACACATGGGCATGACGATCATTGTGGAAATGCAGCATATTTTCAAAAATTAGGTGCTGAAATCATAATAGGGGAGGAGGATGCAGTAATGCTGAAAAGTGGATGTCTAGGTAAGAACAGTCCCTGTATCAACCATATCATGCCTCCCTGTGATCCTGATTACCTGATTACGAAGGATGAAAGCTTCCTTATTGGTGATATACGACTGCAGGCATATAAAATGCCCGGTCATACAAACGGTACTGTTCTTTATATAGCTGAAATTGATAAGGAGACAGTTGTATTTTCAGGAGATTTCTTTTATCCCTGTGGAGAACGAGGAGAGTTTGCACAAACCGGATGGAAGGGTGATTTAACCTATAATCCGGATAATATGACGAAAAGCTTTACGCGGTTATATGAAATGGAGCTTAAACCGGATATGATTTTAAGTTCTCATGGTGTACCTTTATTTGGTGAAAAAGCCAAAAGTTGTATTCAGATTGCGTTCAAATATCATATTTTAAATAATAGATAGATAATAGTGAACAGGGGATGCTGCTGCAGTGCAGGTATCCCCTTAAATAGAAAGAAGGAGATTGCAATGGTAACTATAAAGGAGATCGAGCGTCCTGAAATAGAAACAGATTTGTTTCCGGTTATGCTAAGTGATGAAACTATGCTTAAACGTAAGGAAGCAATCTTAAAAAAAATGAAGCAGGATGCAGTAAATACAATAATCATATATGCCGATATGGAGCATGGCTCAAATTTTGAGTATCTTGTCGGCTTTCTTCCGCGATTTGAAGAAGCCTTACTTGTACTGCATGAAAATGGAACAGCCTATCTCGTTCTTGGAAATGAGAATTTGAATAAGGCAGAAAAGGCTAGAATTGAAGCTTACCCTGTGCATATGCCGCATTTTTCATTACCGAGACAGCCAATGGACAGGAATTGCTCAGTTGCGGATATATTAAGAGAAACGAATATCGATTCTGCCAAAAGAATTGGTCTGGTTGGCTGGAAATATTTCACCAGCAGCTGTGATAATAACAAAGAGCTATTTGATATTCCCAATTATATTATTGAAGCGATCAAGCAAGTGACCTCAGGAGAATTATGGAATACAACCTATATGTTTATAGGGGATAACGGTGTGAGACTGTGTAATAACGCCAATGAATTTGCGCATTATGAGTTTGGGGCTGCTCTTTCGGGAAATTGTATTTTGCAGGCACTGGATACCATAGCTGTAGGTGTTTCTGAATTGGAGGTAGCACAATCTCTGGACTGCTTTGGACAATATCATAATGTTGTAACAATTATGGACAGCGGTCCCCGTTTTGTGAAGGGGAATATGTATCCAAGTGCAAAAAAAATTGCCTGGCAGGATCCTATTTCTATAACAACTGGATTTAAGGGTGGGTTACAAAGCCGTGTCGGATTTGCTATAACATCATCTAAAGAGCTTCCAGCAGGGCAAAAGGATTATATGGAAAAGGTAGTGTATCCTTATTATTATACTGTTCAGCAATGGTTGGAAACTATTCATATCGGGATGCGTGGTAAGGACTTGTATGACCTTGTAGAAGCCTGTTTACCCAAAGGGATTTACGGCTGGAATCTGTGTCCCGGACATTTGTGTGCGGATGAGGAGTGGCTGACCTCTCCAATTTATGAAAATTCAAATGAACAGATCAAAAGCGGTATGCTGTTTCAGATAGATATCATTCCCTCTTTAAAAGGTTATCAGGGAATCAATTGTGAAAGCGGTATATTGATAGCGGATGAAAAGCTGCAAAATGATATAAAAGCGGAATACCCCGGGCTTTGGGCAAGAATTGAAAGACGTAGAGCATATATTATAAATGTATTAGGAATTCATATCTCAAAGGAGATATTACCGACTAGCATAGCTACAGCATATTGCAGGCCATTTATGTTGAATAAAAAGGCAGCTCTAATATGCCGGAAGGGGTAAATATTATGTTTGTAAAATTGAGGAAAAAGAAACAAATGCATATGAATGCAGTTGTAAGCGGTGAACAGCTTCTTGCTGAAAACATTAAGGATGAGATATTTGCTCAGCAGCTACTGGGGAAAACCTTTGCAATTAAACCTCAGGATGATATGATTACAGCGCCTGTAAGTGGTACGTTAGAGGTTTTGTATCCAACTGGGCATGCATTTGCAATACGTATGGAAAACGGTGCAGGAGTTTTGGTACATATCGGAATTGATACTGTTTCTTTGAAGGGGAAAGGATTTCAGATTTTTTGTAAGCAGGGGGATAAGGTAGAACAGGATCAGCCGATTGTTCGCTGTAATGTTGAGAATTTGGTGGCAGAAGGATATGATATGACAGTTATGATGATTGTTACGCAACTGCCTGCAGATGCAAAGGATGTGAGCTTTATTTCAAAAAGAAATATTTCTCAGGGTGATGCTGTTGGAACATTTGTTTAAGATGTTTTATATCAATTTATGAGAAGCTGATATTCATATGGATATGAAAAAGGGTAGTGCTAAAAAGCTTATAAATAGGGGGATAGCTTTACTACAAAGCAGTAATATAACCTTTTATTTGGCATGATTTTAACGAAGATTCTATGTGATACCATGTGAAAATACAAAAAAATCTTCTGTTCCGGATAAAAGTGTGTTATGATGACAATGCTTAAATTCAAGGCTAACGCGATACTTAGGGATGAACAATAAGTATCGCTTTTTTTGCCGGATAGAAAGAAGAGAACATGAAATTTCAAACATTAAACATTACAGAGCCTATTCTAAAGGCGATAAACGAACAGGGATATCTGACTCCCACGCCGATTCAGGAACAGGCAATACCATATGCACTGCAGGGACGAGATATTCTGGGCTGTGCACAGACAGGTACCGGAAAGACGGCAGCATTTTCCATACCGACAATTCAATTACTAAACAGGCATGAGAAAAGATACATCCGTTCCCTGATTGTAACACCAACCAGAGAGCTTGCTATCCAGATTCAGGAAAATATCTGTGCATATGCAAAGCATACCAGTATTCGCAGTGCGGTAATTTTCGGCGGTGTTCCACAGAAGCCGCAGGAACGTATCTTAAAGGCAGGCGTAGATATTCTTGTGGCTACACCTGGCAGACTAAATGATCTGATTCAGCAGGGGATCGCAGATATCGGACGAATAGAAATATTCATCCTGGATGAAGCAGACCGTATGCTGGATATGGGCTTTTTACCGGATGTGAAACGCTTGATTGCAAAGCTGCCAAAGAAGAAACAGACACTGTTTTTCAGTGCTACGATGCCGAAGGAAATACGCGCTCTTGCGGAGTCACTATTGAAGAATCCAATCAGTATCGAGGTAACACCGGCAGCTACTACGGTAGAAAAGATAGATCAGACCTTATATTATGTGGATAAGGCAAATAAGAAACGCCTGTTACTGAAGCTGTTAAATAAAAACCGGGTACAAAACGCTCTGGTTTTCACCAGAACGAAAAGCAATGCGAACCGTCTTGCGAAATATCTGAATGAAGCCGGGGTAGCTGCCGGTGTCATTCATGGCAATAAATCACAAAATGCCCGTCAACAGGCACTGCTGCAATTCAAGGAAGGCAAAAGCAGAGTACTGGTCGCTACCGATATAGCCGCAAGAGGGATAGATGTACAGGAGCTGAGTCATGTATTCAATTATGATATTCCAAACGAAGCCGAGGTGTATGTTCACCGTATCGGGCGTACCGGCAGAGCAGGAAGACAGGGAACCGCTATCGCATTTTCCGATATCAATGAAGCAGAATATATTAAAAGTATTGAAAAGCTGATTCGTATGCGCATTCCGGTTCAGGAGGATCGTGAATTTCCAATGCGTAATATGGAAGTATCTGCACCAACACCGCAGCAGCATAAAAGAAAAAGAAGCACTCCTTCAAAATCGGCTTCCAACGGTAATGAAAAGCGCAGAGCAGCATCCGCAAAGGCATCACAGAAGCCGGCAGCTGCTGGGAAGCAGAATCACAGACGCAGAAGTCAATCGCTGAAACGTCCTGCGCACGCCGCATAACGTTCATCAGAAAAGATAAAGCCTTTTATAAATGAATATATAAAAAAGATTTCAAAGCCGTATGATTACATAAATCATATACCGGCATAAGAAGTCTTTTTTTATGATGATTGTATAATTTAATACAGAAATTGGTTTATGTGCTTGATGAATTAAGCATCATAGCGCATCATCCACGAGCCCTTACGATAATACAGGAACAGCCACAGGGCACTGGCAATCCAGGTAATCGGCCAGCCCATAAAAACGACTCCGATATCATGAAACAGCGGAACACTGGTAAGAATCCATGCCATGCGCAGACCGCACCAGCAGGTCACCATAACAATCATCGGCACAGTCGCGATGCCTGCACCGCGTATGATTCCGTTAAATGCATGCGATATTGCCAAGAAGATATAGCCGGGTGCCAGAATATGCATCATATACAGACCATAATTGATAACGGTTGGATCACTGGAGAATATTGCTAAAACATTCGGCCCGAGAATCAGCAATAATGCGGAAATACAGACAATGGTCAGCACACTCATCAGAATGCCGGTCTTTGCCCCCTGTTTCACCCGGTCATACTTTTTAGCTCCCATATTCTGTCCGGTAAAGGTTGTCAATGCCATGGAATAGCTCATGACCGGAAGGATAGCGAAGCCGTCAATCTTGGTATAGGAGCCGCATCCTGCCATGGCGAGAGAGCCAAAGGCATTGATATTGCTTTGTACAATGACATTGGAAAAGGATACAATGGCATTCTGTAAGCCGCTAGGCAGACCCAGCCGGACAATTTCATAAAGCATATGTCTGTTGAAACGAATGTGCTTCAGCTTTACCTGATACTCCTCTTTTGTCCGCATGAGCAGCAGCATGGTCAATATAGCGCTGATGGTCTGTGCAATCAATGTTGCCCAGCCGACACCTGCAATACCCATGTTAAATACAATAACAAACAGCATATCCAGAAGGATGTTGGTAACAGAGGAAACAATCAGAAAGTACAGCGGATTTTTGGAATCCCCGACAGCACGCAGGATACCGCTTCCCATGTTATACACCATTACGGATAAAATCCCGAGAAAATATATACGAAGATAGAGTACCGAGCTGTCCATGACATCATTTGGTGTTCCTACCCATTCCAGTACATATGGAGAAATGAGTACGCCGATTACAGTCATGGCAATTCCGGCCGTAAAGGTCAGTGCCAATGATGTGTGGATGGCGATTTGCAGCTCCTCTTTACAGCGTGCCCCGAAATAACGGGATATAATAACGCCGGCTCCTACTGCAAGGCCCATGAAAAAGCTGATCAGCAGATTGATGACAGGTGCGCTGGAACCAACAGCCGCCAGAGCCTGTGCACCGATATAATTTCCCACCACAACGGAATCCACTGCGTTATACAGCTGCTGAAACAGGTTACCCAGCAGCAGCGGTATGGAAAACAGCAGAAGCTCCTTCCAGATGACTCCCTCAGTCATCAGACCTCTGTTTTTTGACTTCTCTTTATTCATTTCACTACCCCTTTGATATTTGTTATTTATTATACGCCTGTTTATTACTGAGGTAAATGTAAAATAAACAAAAACCTTATTCGTTTTTATTTGGATACATATAGTCAGAGCTAATAAAAAACAGGAATCAGCAAGCGCCAGGACGGATATGAATAGACAGGCTTTGTATTCTGTTTCTTGGATTTTCCTGAAAAATGCATATTGTCAAACAAGCTGGAGATTGCGATTACCTGGTAGGGATTTTATCCGCATACAGCATTTCCCGGGAAATAGGCATAGATTCTATGAAAGTACATTTTTCCATAAATTTTCACTTAAAAAACATTGTAATTTACGGAAGCATTTGTTATCGTATAAATGCTCACGCAAATGTCTTCATATGATATACTAGAATAGAACAGGAAAGAGGTCATAGATATGGATAACAACGAAATACTGAACCTGCTGGAACAGGAGTACCTGCAGGAGTACAGAAAAATACAAAATCGACTTCTTAAAAAAATAAGAGAGAGCAGTTATCTGAATGTGGAGCTGCATGATATCGCTAATCAGTTATATACCGCACAGCTTCGAAAGCAAAAGCCCGCAGATATATATAATGGAAGTGAAGATGCCTTTTTAAACGGTATCATACGCAATGTACCGGAACCGCTGCTGTTAAAAAACAGGAAAAGCAGCATGGGAAACCGTGCAGTAATTATCATCCTGGTAGCCGTTATTATTCTGATCAGCTTTTATGCAATCAGCCGCAGTGTGGCGATTGACGATCAGAAAAGAGCAATGGGATATTTGCAGGAATCCAGCAATTACCGTACCATCCAGCAGGAAACAAAGGAAAGTGCAGCATTTACCTTCAACCTGAAGGAGCTTTCTTCCAATGAGGGACAGAAGATATATGAAGGGGAAGGCAATACTATTTATATATCAGATGTAGAGGAAGAACCGAGCGCTTACCTGATTTATTTTGAGGCAAGCGGTGAATTCAGCTCCCAGGGAGGCAGCATTGTATCCGTTGTTTCTCATGATATTGAGAAAAAGCATAAGGCGTATGAGCTGGAGGGCAGTGTCAATGCATTACTGGATAGCGGTACACAGGAGCTTCCATGGATGTATCTGAGTGTGAATAAAACAAAGAATAAGGATGAATACGGCTTCCGTCTGGACAAAGCTCTGGTTGAGGGACAGGACAGCGTTAAGCTGCAGCTAAAGGATCTTGTAAAGACAACATGGACACACAAATAGTGTGTCTTTTTAGATAGCGAATAGAATAAGAAAAGTCATGCAATTACTGTTCTGAATATCAGCTTCTGCATGACTTCTTTTAGTTTTTTCTTACAAGAAATAAATTTCATAGTGGAAAAAGTACAGCAGGGATTGAAGCTGTCTGAAGCATGGAGATTTAACAGCTAAGTTGTATTCACGAAGTCACTTTCCTTTTTTACATCTATAAATCTTCAATCTCAGTGCCCAAAGCATAAAACCTATAAAAAGCCAATGCTTATAAATGCGGTAAGAAATATTATGTACGGTGTATTGTTACCTTTTTATGATGCTTTCAACTGCTGTGTTTATCACATGCTTCCTGCACAATCGCATAAGCTTTCATAATATAGCAAGAACATACGCGGTGTGTGTCAAATACAGAAAAGAGCTGTGCTTGTACAGCCCTTTTGGTTATAGTGTGATACTGCTTTTCAGGAATGCTGCAGAGATTGTAAAATGGCAGGTCGTATGTCTTCTTCAACATCCAGCATATTCATGGCATCCTCTGCACTGACATTGATTCTTTGCATCAGTTTTGTCACATAAAGAATAGTTGTTTCCACTTTTCCTTTTTCCAGGCCCTTCTCCATACCTCTCTGCTCGATAAAATCACTAAAGTTGCACATATCCATGACCTCCTTATCTATCTCCTTCTCCATTAGTATACCATACGTCTTCTGTAATTGTTTCTTTTTATCCTCTACTGCGAGATTTTTTATAAACAAAATCTTTAATAGCTCCAGCAGCCTCTGCTTATTCTCATCCTCCTGCTCTTTTGCATTCGGAATATCCTGTGCTTTTCGTACACCTTCCTTTTTTGGATACACCATGACTGCTGTAATCAAATCATAGTCCTCCTTTGCGGCATGCCATATCTTTGTTTCACATGTTTCCTGTATCTTATAGGTGTTGATGACATCGTTTTTTTGATTGCTGTGACCGATACAGATCCATATGGAACAGACCTTTTTGATTTTACCATAATCGGAATGCTGAAATCCATCCTTGGGATTCTTCTGTCTTGCCATCAATCTACTGCAATAGTACAAAGCACGCTTGATTAGAGGATAGCCGGGGTTATCCTCTGCCTGGCTTTCCAGGTTGATGATTAAGCGAAGCCTCTTTTTCGAGGGTGTATTCTTATCCGGAGTCAGCTGCTTTGATGGTATCACTGCTTCAAACTGAATATCGTATTTGATCTGGGCTCCCGGTATGGACTCATCCGTAACCTCTATCTGCTTATCATCAATATGTTCGTACTCCGCTGTATTCTTTATGGAAGACATTTCGATATAGGACGGTATGTCCTCCAGTGGAACCTCTGCGTATTCCGGAATACAGCCTTTCATGACATAGGCGAGTATCTGCTTGTTTGATAACAGCTTTTTACAGTACATGTCATATGCCTTTTTATCATCATAACAACTAATCATAGCTGCTGTTTCTGTATTTGTATTCATGATCATATCCTTTCTTTCTGATATTGCTATTTGTATTTCAGGGATATGATCTGGTGGAGCTCTTATTTTGCTGTTGCTTTCATTAGCATATAGTAGTACCTGCTGTTTAATTTCATACGCTGTAATGGATGCAACAAAAACAAGGCAGTCCTTACCGCCGACAAGCGGCGTTCAACTGCAGCGTGTTACACAGGGATGGGAAAGAATAACTTAACTTGTTAAAAGCATAAGAAAAAACGCTTCTAGCAAGCGGTTGAGCTACTGAAAGGCCGGGGCTCTTGTGGATGAATACCATGTGAATGGCTTGTATTATTTATATAGTTTCTCATAGACCAACCTCTCCTTTTTTGTATTTACAGTGTAGCATATATCCTGTCGGAAATACAGAAAAATCAAAAAACCAGAGTATGAAAAAAATATTTCTCATGTTAGCGTTGACATCATGTATTTGCTCTATATGTTGTATAACGAATATGATACGTCCTGTAAGCTGATACAGCTTTGTTTTTGCTTTCCATACCGTTTGCTTATAAGGGATTAAGAAAATTTAGGTGTTTTGAAAAAAGAATCCGTATATATGAATGCTATTGCTTCCTGATTATGCGATTGATAGGTTGATATTATCAGGAATATGATTACGAATGAATCATTATAAGGAAGAAAAACAAGATAAAAGTAGAAAACGTACAATCCCTCTCTTATCTGAAAATGCCTTACTACTCCGAACTTATGGAAAAAGTCAAATTATCACTTTACTTTCACCATTTCCCCGTGATATAATCAGTAAACGGGTAGAAATCTCTACTCCCCGCTCTATACATAACGGATATAGGGCCTAAAGACCACGAGGAGGTGTACAGAATGAAAAAATATGAAATCATGTACATCGTGAACGCATCTTTGGATGATGCAGCACGCACAAAGGTAATGGATGGCTTACACAAAATCATTACTGACCACGAAGGTACTATCGACAAGGTAGACGAATGGGGCGTGAAAGAGTTCGCGTATGAAATCAATCACATGAAAAAAGGTTACTATGTTGTAATGAACGTAACTGCCAACAACGAAGGAATTCATGAATTCGAGCGTCTGGCACGTATCAACCACAGCATCGTACGTTATATGATTATCAAAACTCAGGACGAAGAGTAAGACTTAGGAGGATGGACATATGATCAATAGAGTCGTATTAGTCGGTCGTTTAACGAAGGATCCTGTCTTGCGTAAGACTGCAAACGGTGCATCTGTTGTTTCATTTACTGTAGCATGTACCCGCCGTTTCAAACAGGAGGGTCAGCCGGATGCTGATTTCATCAACACGGTTGCCTGGAATAAAACAGCGGATATCGTAGCACAGTATACTCATAAAGGCTCTCTGGTTGGTGTGGAAGGAAGAATCCAGACACGCAGCTATGATGACCAGAGCGGTAAACGCGTGTATGTAACAGAGGTTGTCGCTGACAGCGTACAGTTTCTGGAAAGCAAAAGCGCTGCTGCAAGCAATGCGAACAGCAATGCCTATGTACCTGACTATGAGCAGGGAAACAATCAGGGCTACCAGAGTGACAACAGCAGCTCTCAGTCCTACTCCAATGACTTTACAAGCAGCGATACATTAGATATCGCAAGTGATGATTTACCATTTTAATGGTAGAAAGGAGATTTTCTATGGCATTCAAAAAACAGCGTATGGGACGTAAAAAAGTATGTTACTTTACGAAAAATAAAATTGAAAGCATCGACTACAAGGATGTTGAATTATTAAAAAGATTCATTTCCGCTAACGGAAAAATCATTCCAAGACGTGTAACAGGTACACGTGCAAAATATCAGCGTATGCTGGCTACTGCAATCAAACGTGCACGCCAGATGGCTTTACTGCCTTACGTAAGCGAATAATATCGCAATTTCACTCCATCTGTCGCAGGATGGAGTTTTTTCATAGGAAGGAGCAACGCTATGAATCATCAGACACGTAAAATTACAGAAGGAGCCATGATGTGTGCCATTGTCGGGCTGATCCTGTTTGTCAACCGGCAGTTTGGAAACATGCTGGAATACTTTATGTACTGGGTACTAACCTTTCCCATCCTTGTCTATACGGCAAAATACGGGGTGCGAAGCGCCCTGGTTCCCTCTGTCAGTATGCTGCTGCTCTCCTTCATGATCAGTGCACCCACTACAATTTTTTATCTCTTTAGCTGCATCGTTGTCGGTCTTGTATATGGTGGCGGGGTGAGAAAAGGATGGAAGAACGGTACTCTGCTTGTGTTCAGTGGTATTTTCACATTCTTTTCCTATCTGGTCACAACGATCTTATTTGCGGCTGTATTCGGCTATGATCCGGCAGATGATATGGAGCTGGTAAGGTCCATCCTGGATTTTATGAACATTCATACCGGCATTGACCTGGTAAAGATGGTGATGATGGTTGTCGTCCTGACAGCGGTTCTCATGAGTGTCTTACAGGCAATCTGCATCCATATGATCGGCAATATACTGCTTACTCGTCTGAAAATCAAGGTGCACCCCATGCAAAATGTCCTGAATATTCGCGCTCCCAAATGGAGTGGCTGGCTGATTCTTGTCATTTGGGTTCTATTTTATAGCCGAAATGTGCTAAAATTAAACCAAGAGGCTTCGACCGTACTGCTGTCGGCGTACCTGGTATGCAAGGTCTATGCCATTACCTGCGGTGCCATGTGCAGTATGGGGATACTCGTACTGCTTCAAAAGCGTACCTTCGTGTTTCTGGTAATGATTGCAGCTTTTGTACCCTATGTGCAGGATGTCCTTGCGTTGCTTGGTGTTGCGGATATTCTGCTGTTACTGAGAGAGAAAATGAAACGAGGTGTCATAAATGGATCGTTTGGAAAATTTTAAGGTTCAGATAACCATTATCCTGATTGCGGAAGCGGCGGCACTGTTTGTGCTGTATATGGCTGGTATTCCGGGATTACAGATCATACCGATGGCGATTCTGCTTGTTTTGAATATTCTTGTCATTATCTGGATCGTCTTGAAATATGAGCGTGACAAGGAGCAGCGGGATATTGATATATCCCATATCCTCGGTCATGATGCTAAGGATGCGCTTTCCTTTGGAGAGATTGGTATCATCACCTATGATGAACAGTATAATGCGACATGGATCAATGATTTTCTGGAGGAGCGTTCTGTGAATATCGTCGGGAAAAAGCTGACAAGCTGGATTCCGGAAATCACGGATCTTTTCAACGGCTCCGTAGATGAGATCACGGCAAAGGATCCGGAAGGTGGATTTGTGTATGAAATCGTTCGGAAGGAAAACGGACAGGTACTGTTTGTACGGGATATCACCAAGCTGGAAACCATAACCGAACGGTTTAAGAGGGATTCCGTCGTAGCGGGATTGTTACAGCTGGATAATTATATGGAAATACAACAGTATGAGGATGAAGGAACAATGGCGACCATCAATACACAGCTTCGTCAGCCTCTGGTGGAATGGGCAGGGCGTTATGGTATGTTTATCCGCAGACTGCGCTCTGACCGCTTTCTGGTCATTTTGAATGAAGCAATTTTTGAAGAAGTCGTACGGGATAAATTTGATATCTTAAACACCATACGAAAAAATGCAGAGGATATTGATGTTTCTATAACGCTGAGTATGTCGTTTGCCCGTGGAACGGATGATTTCCGTTTGCTGGATACGATGGTAAACGATCTGCTGGAGCTGGCACAGAGCCGTGGAGGCGATCAGGCTGCGGTTAAGAAATATGGGGAAAGTGTAAAATACTACGGTGGAAACAGTGAAGCCCGTGAAAAGCGAAGCAAGGTGCGTGTACGTGTCATGTCGCAGGCGATCAAAGAGGCAATCATGGAAGCGAACCGGGTATTTGTCATTGGACATCAGAATATGGACTTCGACTGTATGGGAAGTGCACTTTGCATGTCGCGGCTTGCGGCTGCGTATGGCAAGGAGGTCTATGTTGTATCAAAAAGCGGTGGAATCGAGCCGCAGCTGCAGGAAGCTATGAATCTGTATGCGGATAAGCTGGAGGGCCGTCACCGGTTCATCAGCGATCCGGACGCAAGCAAAATGATTGAGGATGACGATTTGCTTATAGCGGTTGACCATCACAATCCAAAGCAGACAGGTGCTCCGCTGACGCTGGCGGAGGCAAATCGAATTGTGGTAATCGATCATCACCGCAGAAGTGAGGACTTTATTGGAAATCCGCTTCTGGTCTATGTAGAATCAAGCGCAAGCTCTGTCTGTGAGCTGGCTACGGAATTCCTGCCATATCAGAATAACAAGGTTGGTCTGAGTGAGGAAGAAGCTACACTGATGTATGTCGGTATCCTTGTGGATACCAATCGCTTTAAAACCAGAACGGGCAGCCGTACCTTTGAAGCGGCAGCCTATCTGAAAAATCTCGGTGTAGATCCGATAACGGCGGAAAACCTGCTGAAAGAGGATTTTGGCGATTTTGAGGCGAAAACAGCAATTATGAAATATGCAAGGCAATATGCACAGGGAATCATCATTGCGGCAGTGGACAACAACCGTGTAGTAAACCGTACGCTGATGTCACAGGTAGCGGACAGCCTGTTGAATATTAAGGATATGGAGGCAAGCTTTGTCATTGGAAATATCGAGGATGGCAGAGTTGCCGTATCGGCCCGCAGCAAGGGTACGATCAATGTGCAGATCATCATGGAAAACATGCATGGCGGCGGTCATTTCACAATGGCAGCCCTGCAAAGAGAGCAGACAACGGTGAAAGCCGTAGAGGAAGAATTAAAGCAAATGATTGATGCATATATAAAAGAAAACAAGGAGGACGACGAAGATGAAAGTGATACTGCTAAGTGATGTGAAAAAGGTTGGAAAAAAAGGAGATATTGTGGAGGTCAGTGACGGCTATGGAAGAAACTTCCTGCTGAATAAGAATCTGGCTGTCATGGCTACGAAAAAAAGCATGGAGATTCTGGATGAGCAGAACCTGCAGCATGATCTGGAGGAAAAGCAAAAGGAATCCGAGGCAGAGGATTTGAAAAAGAAGCTTTCGACGATTACGCTGGAATTCCATGTGAAAACAGGAGAGGGCGGACGTGTGTTCGGCAGTGTTTCCACAAAGCAGATTGTTGCACAGCTGCATGATAAATACGGTATCCATGTGGATAAGCGAAAGGTGATTGACAATGATGCGATTACATCACTTGGCTATACGGATGTGAAGGTGGATCTTTACAGAAACAAGGTTATCGGAACCATTCGTGTCCATGTGAATGGATAAGGAGGCTTTATGAGTAGAGAATTGCCACACAGTACCGAGGCGGAGCAGTCCATTCTCGGTGCGATGATGATTTATCCCAGCGTAACCAGCGTTGTGTATGACCAGGGGCTGGATGCGCGCGATTTCTATCTGGATATCCATCAGCGTATATTCTCTGCTATGATGGATATTACCGATAGTGGAAAACCGGTGGATGTTACCACGCTGATTGCCCGGCTGCAGGATATTGAGCAGCTGAATCTTGTGGGAGGAGCCGATTACATTATCAAGCTGAGTGATACGGCAATATCAAGTGCAAACAGCGTTTACTATATTGAAATGATCAAAAGCCGCGCCCATCTGCGCCGTTTAATTGAGGCGGCGGAGCAGATTGCGGAGGATGGCTTTGATACAGCAAATGATCTTGATGAAATCATGGATAAGGCAGAGCGTGATATCTTGAATGTCACCCGTAGCCGCCGTGCCACGGATTTCAAGAGCAGCCGTGAGGTTGTTTCCAATGTAATGCAGGAGCTGATCCGTCTGCGCTCCAGCGATAACCGTGTAACGGGAATCAAGACTGGATATACGGATCTGGATCGTATGACTAACGGCTTTCAGCGGGGAGATTTAATTATCCTTGCGGCACGTCCCGCGATGGGAAAAACAGCCTTTGCCCTGAATCTGGCCTTAAACGCATCCTTTTACAATCCCGGTGCGATTGCTATTTTCTCACTGGAGATGCCTGCAGAGGCACTGATGAAGCGTATTCTGAGTGCCAAATCCGCAGTGGAATCCAATAAGCTAAGAAGCGGGGCTATTCTGGATGAGGAATTCAGTAAGCTGAATGAGGCAGCCAATGAGCTGATGGCAAGCAAGCTGTTTGTGGATGACAGCTCCAATATCAAAATATCAGAGGTATTCTCCAAATGCCGGAAGCTGAAAAGCGAGCACGGTCTTGACCTTGTGGTTATTGACTACCTTCAGCTGATCAGCGGAAGCGGAAAAAGCGGAGATAACCGCCAGCAGGAAATCTCTGAAATCTCACGTTCCCTAAAGGGACTTGCCAGAGAGATGGAGTGTCCGGTAATCGCCTTGTCACAGCTTTCCCGTTCTGTAGAAACACGTCCGGATAAGCATCCTATGCTTTCTGACCTTCGAGAATCCGGAGCCATCGAGCAGGATGCCGATATTGTAATGTTTTTATATCGTGACGCCTACTATGCCAAGGATGATGAAGCAGAGCAGGACAATCCAACCGACCAGACCGACCTGGATATCGCAAAGCATCGTAACGGTGCGACAGGAAAGGTGGAGCTGGCGTTTCAAAAATCCATATCAGCATTCTTTAATATTGCGCATGATGGATTCTCATAAACCGTATATATATTCAGGTGAAATACACCTGTGAAGCAGAGATTGAAGGGAGGCCGCTGATGAAATTTGCATTACTGGCCAGTGGTTCCAAAGGGAACTGCTGTCTGATTAAACATAAGGATACCAGGCTGGTCATAGACTGTGGAACAACGAGAAAATATCTAAAAAGCTGTTTTGAACAGATCAGCTATGATCCCATGCAAAGCAATGCACTCTTGATTACACATACCCATAGTGACCATGTTGCACAGATGAAGCTGTTTGATCCGATTCCTACCTATGCAACGCAGGATATCGCTACCAGTCATCTGCACGGCATCCGTCCCTATGAGCGCTTTGAAGTGCAGGACTTTCGTATCACGGTACTTCCCATGAGTCATGACTGTGAGGGAACAGTGGGCTATGTGATTGAAACCGAGGATGAAAAAATGGTGTATGTGACAGATACCGGCTATATTAAGGAGGAAGTGAAGGACTACATACGGGATGCGGACTATTATGTGTTTGAGAGCAATCACGATATCGAAATGCTGATGCAGACAACAAGACCAGTTTATCTGAAGCAGCGCATCATCGGCGATTGCGGTCATTTATGTAATGAGGATTGTTCCAACATCCTGTGTGATGTCATGGGGGAGAATACAAAGGAAATTGTTCTTGCGCATATCTCACAGGAAGGCAATACCCGTGATATGGCATTGACAACCTTAAAAGAAACACTGAAACGGAAACAGAAGGACAGAGAGGATCTCCGGCTGTATCCGGCTGATCAGTTTTCCATTTATACCGGAGGAAAATCATCATGAAGCGATTGACAGCCTTTCTGCTTGTGGCACTTATCGGATGGAATATTGTACTGACGATTTTGTATCTGCAGGTCAGAGAAACCACAACAGCCGCAAATGCACAGCAGCAGACTACACAAAAGGTGGAGCAGGCAAGTGTGAATATTACAAGTGATGTTACAAAGCTGGTTGCGGATAGTGAAAACAAGGTCGTGACAGTAACGGCGAAGGCAAGAGGACAATCCATTGATTCCGGCAGTGGTGCTATTTACAAAATACAGGGTAAGACCGTGTACATCATCACGAACAATCATGTTGTTGCGGATGGGGATGAAGCCGTTGTCACCTTTGCGAATGGCAAGGAACAGCAGGTCACCATCGTCGGTAAGGATGAATTGACGGATCTTGCATTATTGAAAACCGATGTGGACTTCAAGGCGGATGCCTTTACTATGGGGGATTCCTCTCTTGTGAAAAAGGGAGAATACGTCATTGCAATGGGAAGTCCGCTGGGAATTGAGTATCAGGGCAGCGTTTCCGGAGGTCTTATATCCGGTGTTGACAGACGCATGGAAATGGATATCGACAATAACGGGGTAGCAGACTGGGATGTGAATGTATTGCAGACAGATGCTGCTATCAATCCGGGAAATAGCGGCGGTCCGCTCATCAATATGGCAGGGGAGCTGATTGGTATCAATTCCATGAAGATCACGGATACCTCTGTAGAGGGCTTTGGCTTTGCATTACCAATCAACGAGGTGCTTCCGATCATAACCGAGCTGGAAAACAACGGCAAGGTCGTACGGCCGATCCTGGGAATCTCCGTGCAGCCGATTGAACAGCTGAGTATGCTGGATAAGGCTTATCTGGGCATAGATTCCAAGGTGGAAAGTGGTCTGCTCATTGTCAAGGTGGCATCACGTACCCCAGCTTCATCAGCAGGAATCAGGGAAGGCGACATTCTCGTTAAATTTGACGGTAAGGAAGTAAAGGATTATAAGCAATTCCGTCAGCTTCTCTACAGTCATAAGGTGAAGGATGAGGTTACCATCACCGTAAACCGCAAGGGTAAGGAAATTGAAAAGACGGTGACATTAGAATAATAAGGAACGGTATCCGGTGCAGCTTCTGTATATGGATACCGTTTTCTGAAGCTATAGAAAAGGAAGGTGGGAATTATATGCTGTATTTTACATCCGATCTGCATTTTTATCATGATAATATTATACAACTGACTTCCCGTCCCTATCAGGATGTAAATGAGATGAATGAGCGATTGATCGCAAATTGGAATAAAAAAATTCGTCCAAAGGATGAGGTGTATATTCTGGGGGATGTAACGATGAAAAGCTATGTCTATGCGCAGGAGGCGCTGAAACAGCTGCAGGGGAGAAAATATCTGATTCGGGGAAATCATGACCGTTTTGTTCAACAGAAGGAGTTTGATCAATCGCTGTTTTCCTGGGTAAAGGAATACGCTGAGCTGAAATACGAGGGCTACCGGTTTATCCTGTTTCACTATCCGATTGCAGAGTGGAACGGGTTCTATCACGGAGCTATTCATTTGCATGGGCATCAGCATAATCCTGCACAGGTGAATGTTCACAATCGGGATAACGGATTTCGCAGATATGATGTTGGCGTGGATGCCAATCATCAAATGCCTGTCAGTATTGTGGATATCATAAATTTTTTTGAAGCCGAACCTAAAATCATGCATAAATAAAAAAGATGTATCTGCTTATGCGGGTCTTATTGTACGCATCTGAAGAATAGTATGGGAGAGTTATAGCTGCTCCCTTTTTATTTACGTAAGAAAGAGATTCGCATATTGTGAATTGATCAAAGAACGTATCCTTCAGAGTGGTGCCTTTTTCATATGAATGTGTAATTCCAGCTTCGCTTTTCTTCCTTTTGAATGGTCAATGCTTTCGTTCATATAGTATTTGATATTTAGTTATGGTAAAATACAGAAAGAATCAATTTTGTAATTTAATCGTAGGATTGACTATAAAAGAGATATCATTTATTAAATGGCTATTGTGTGATAAAGCAGGAGTTATAGAGGTGGATCATGACAGAAAGAGAAAAAATGTTGGCAGGACAACTTTATGATTGCGGGGATGCCGAGTTATTAACGCAATGGCATAAGGCTAAAGATTTGGCAAGAGACTATAATCAAACAGACTCTGCCAATGTTCAAGAAAAAGAAAGAATTTTAACTGAATTGCTTGGCGGAAAAGGTAAAAATCTTTGGATAACAGCACCATTTTATGTTGATTATGGTAATAATATCTATTTTGGTAATAACTGCGAAGTAAATATGAATTGTACTTTTTTAGATGATAATATTATCCGGATCGGAGATAATGCTTTGATTGCGCCGAATGTACAAATATATACAGCCTTTCATCCAACAAATGCTACTGAGCGTTTTGGGGAGTCTAAAGAGGATGGTTCATTTGCGTTTTGTAAAACACAAACAGCACCAGTCATAATAGGCGATAATGTATGGATTGGCGGTGGAGCAATCATTATGGCAGGTGTTGTGATAGGAGATAATGTTGTTATTGGAGCTGGAAGTGTTGTTACAAAAGATATTCCCAGTAATACAATAGCATATGGAAATCCTTGTCTAGTAGTGAGAGAAAATAAGTAAATTAGAATGTGATGAAGTAAAAGAACATTAAAAAGTTGAATTTGGAAAGGTGTCGTATGAAAATTCTGTCAAAGTTAGAAATAATTTCTTTAATCGAGGAAATAGCAAAATGTGAGAATAAAAGCGATAAAGACATTGATACGATAATTGCTAAATTGCAGAGAGGTGTTCTTGACCCGGAAATCTGCAATTATATATTTTGGAGTGAAATGACCCCAGAGGAAATAGCCGATAAAGTATTGGAGTATCAGCCGATCATCTTATAAATAAGAATTTATAGAGATACAATAATAGAGTTAGTAAGAAAAAAATAGTGATTATTGTGCAGGAATAGATTTATAGAAAACAGAGTTTATTGGAGGAAACTATGGAGAAATAGATAATGAGATAACAGTGAAAACAATCAATCATGAAGATTTTATATCTGATTGGTTAAAAAATCGTAATTCAACTGAATTTTTAGGTGTATGGGAAAGTATGTATAATCCAGATTTTAATTATGGCGAATTCGCCATAATTAAAAGTAATGCGGGATTAAACAGTTTTAAAATTAGTGTAAAAGAATGGTGTGTGAAAACGAATGCAATAGGTATAAAGGCAACGACAGGAAGATATGGTGGAACATATGCACAATCTGATATTGCATATGAATTTGCATATGAATTTTCATATTGGATTTCAGTGGGAGGAGGAAAATGATATGGCGATATGGATTGCAATAGGAGCGGCTATTTTATGTGCATGGTATGTGTTATTCGCGAATAAAAAAAGTAAATAAATACTAGTTTATTGAACTGGGAAATTGAAAGTTATAGAGGAGCGTTATACAATGAAAAAAAGAAAAATTGTTCGTGGAATTATATTGGCAGTATTGCTAGTTTGTACAGCGTTTTTGATATATTCCATAGTAACAGACCCATTGAGTGAACATGACATTATGTTTGCACTTGCTATTACTGCTGGATTTCTTGCATTAGGACAGGATAAGAAAAAAGAAAGATAAATCTCAGTTTATTGAACTTGGAAATTAGAATTTATGGAGGAATAAATGGAACAGAAGAATACAAAAAGGGCTTTGGTTTATTCAGCCTTGACATTGCTAATAACATTTATAATCGGACAGATATTATTAATCCTTTTTCCCGATGGAAACAGCAAAGGCTCTACAATATTATTTATATTCATGAATCTGACGCCAATGATTGTAGCCATTTTGTTTGCTAAATTAGATCAAGTGGACTCTGTACTGAAGAGAATGTTTCTTCAAAAAGAAAATCTTTTCGTCTATATGATAGCTATTGGTAGTGTTTTTATATATTATGGAGTTTCAACAGTTCTTGGCAATGTAACATTTACTGGTGGAACATTTTTAATGATTCTTTCGTATTTGCCTTGGACAATTTTACAAGGTGGTCTTGAAGAATGTGGATGGCGATGGTACTTGCAACCAAAACTTGGGATAAAGTCTTTTACAGTGAAGATGTTGCTTATATCAATTATTTGGTTCCTATGGCACATTCCTGTTTATAGGCTTCCGTGGATAACAGCAGGTTCAAGTAATTATCTCATTTTTTATCTGATGATATTAGGAAATACTTTTATGTTTGGTGCTATAAAAGAGTATTCAAAAGGTGTATTGCCATGTATAATAGCGCATATCTTAATTGACTCTATGGCGGTTGCTATGCTGGTAGGGAGTAAAGCTCCTCAGATTATCATTCTGGTCATAATAGAAACTATAGTTTCTATTATGATTGTTAAATTAAATAGCAATGAATAATACAAAATTTCAGTTTATTGAACTGAGAAATTAGAATTTGTATAGATTTGTTTATAAAAGGAGAATTGTATGTCTAATGAACTTATGAACCCCATGGTAGGAGAAATTAAAAATATATTAGAAACTGTAAGGTCAAGAGTATCTAAAATAGTAAATGATGAACTTATTATTTCTTATTGGAAAATAGGTGAAATTATTGTCCGTTATGAGCAAAATGATAGTATTAGGGCTACTTATGGAGAACAGACTTTGAAACAGTTATCGAAAGAATTAACAAAGGCGTTTGGTAAAGGATTTTCAAGATCAAACCTTCAAAACATGCGAGCTTTATATCTTGCTTATCCAAAATGCCAATCACTGACTGGCAAATTATCATGGACTCACTATTGTGAATTATTGGGAATATCAGATTTGGATAAGAGAAGCTTTTACGAAAAAGAAGCAATAAACTCAAATTGGTCAGTAAGAGAATTAAAAAGGCAGATAAATACTTCATTGTATGAAAGATTACTGTTATCAAAGGGTGAAATCAATAAACAGGAAGTTATTAGGTTGGCTACAAAAGGAATAGAAATGACTAAACCAAATGATATTATTAAAGATTCTTATGTATTTGAATTTTTGGGAATACCAGAAAATAAGCCAATGTTAGAAAATGATCTGGAAAAAGCTTTAGTCGTTCAAATAGAGAAATTTTTACTTGAACTAGGAAGAGGATTTATGTTTGTTGGAACCCAACAAAGAATTACTGTTAATAATACTCATTATTATGCAGATATGGTTTTTTACAATAAACCTTTAAAGTCATATAGCTTAAAACAACAAAATTAATGCCTGAGGCAGTAGGACAATTAAATATGTATCTAAATTATTATGAAAGTGAAGTTAATGATGAAGAAGATAATAAACCTATAGGGATCATACTTTGCACGGATAAAGACGCTTTAACAGTTGAATATGCTTTAGGAGGACTTTCTAGTAATATATTTGCCTCAAAATATACTTACTATATACCTGAAAAAGAGGCATTAATTGCTGAATTAGAAAAAGTTATCAATAATTTAAATGATAAATAAAATTTACAAATCCCAGTTTGTAGAAGTTACAAAGACAAGTGAGTATTTTATCGAGCGATTGTGATATTCAAAATATAAAATAGAGGTGAAGAAATTGAGAGCTATACATTATGCGGTTTTAAATGAAATTAACTGTTCACGGACAGCTTCACAAACCATTTTAGATGTTGGTTTCGGAAATGGGTCATTTACTCAAGCAGTTTCTGCTAGATTTCCGTGTAGCAAAATCACTGCTATTGATATTTCTATTCCTAAGATATTCTCATCTGGCAATATAACATTTATAAAAGGAAATGTTGAACAACTGCCCTTTGATTCACAATCATTTGATTTAGTTTTTTCAGTGCTATCGTTACATCACTGGAAAGAAAAAAATAAAGGAATTAACGAAATATATAGAGTTCTTAAAAAAAATGGAAGACTTATTATTGGGGATCCATTACTTGAAGATTGGATGAGCAATCGTATTCTTGGATTGTTGATGCAAGTATTAGATGGAGGTTCCTTTACAGATAAGAAAAGGGTTAGTGAATATCTAAGCATGGCAGGATTTGAAGATATTAGTATAAGTCTTATCCCTAATACGATGAAGTCACTATATCTTATTACGGCAAAAAAGAAATACATATTCCCGTTTGTTGAAGTAGTAAAGAACGCTAAAATTTGAATTTGTGAGGATGTGAATATTATGTGGCAATGTCCAAAATGTAATAGAAAATTTAAAAAACAAAATCAACAGCATTATTGTGGAAATAAACCCAAAACCGTCGATGAGTATATTCAAAGTTTTGATCTGGATGTTCAGAAACAACTACTGCTTGTCAGACAGTGCTTGCAAGAAGCATTATCAGATGCGACAGAAAAGATTTCATGGAGTATGCCAACCTACTGGAAAGGCCATAATATCATCCATTTTGCAGGCCAAAAAAAGCATATTGGATTATACCCCGGAACAAAAGCTGTTGCACAGTTTTCAAAAGAACTTGATGAATATGGCTATAAATACAGTAAAGGATCTATTCAAATCCCATATAGTGATAGTTTGCCGTGCGACCTAATAAAAGAAATTGCTATCTGGTGTGATAGAACAGGTAATCATGCATGAAAGAAAAATATGAATTTAAGACAGCGATAGAACCAGTTCCGGATAAAGGCGGAGCATTTGTTCGCGTGCCGATTGATATTCGCGCAGAGTTAGGCAAAGGAAGATTAAAAGTTCATGCTGAATTTAATGGGGTTCCGTATGATGGAAGCGTAGTAAATATGGGCATTAAAAATGATGATGGTTCAATTTGCTATATTATTGGTGTGAGAAAGGATATTCAAAAAGAAATGAATAAAGGTGTCGGAGATGTGATTCATGTAGTCATTACACCTATATTATAGAGTTACAGGAGGCCAGGAATTCATGGAACATGAAAAGATATTTGCAATGAAGCTGTCCAAAGTATATCCGCTATTAGTAGCAAAAGCGGAAAGAAAAGGCAGAACTAAAGAAGAGGTTTATCAGGTTACATGCTGGTTGACCGGATATACGGCAAAACAGATCGATGAACAGATTATGAAGGATGTTGATTATAGGACATTCTTTGAGGAAGCACCGGAAATGAATCCAAATTGTAATCTTATCACTGGAAATATATGCGGAATTAAGCTACAAGAAATTGAAGATCCATTAATGCGGAAAATTCGGTACTTGGATAAGGTGGTTGACGAATTGGCGAAGGGAAAAGCTTTGGAAAAAATTATGAGATAATGTAACAGGAAAAACGCTAGCATACCGTCTAGTCAAGATATGAGGAGATGATTGAATTATGACATTAAGGGATATAAGTAGGGGTCGTAATTGGATTGTATAGGCAGCTGGCATTATCTTGGCTATATTCAGTATTGTTCTTTAAACTAGACATGGTGCAAAGCTGATAGCTGGATGTAATACAGCAGGTAGGAAGAAAAGGATAAGTTAGCAGAGTAGTTGGAATTGGAATGACTTTAATAACTGTTCTGGTATTTATTATGGGATTTTCTGAGAATGTATTGCAAGCATCAATTCCTACAATAACCTAAATATTTGTAAGAGTTGATTGTGTAATAATGATTGTGTTTGCTAATACAGCGTGTAAGAAGTAATCAGAATCCAGTTTTATTAAGATGTCCACTAAGATTTTATGATACAGGAGAATAACGATATGGAAAAATTTGAAGAGCTCTCCCAGGAAAAGCAGCGACGCATCATTGACGCCGGTATGGAAGTGTTTGGGAGAAATGAATATAAGAAGGCAAATACGGAGGATATAGCCGCCAAGGCTGGTATTTCAAAGGGATTGCTGTTTTATTATTTTAAGGATAAGAAAAGCTTTTATATGTACCTGTTTCAGTATTGTGTGCAAATTGTCACTGATATGATGGAGGATGGGGATTTTACACAGGTTACAGATTTTTTTGAGCTTATGGAGTATGGGGCACAAAAGAAAATGCAGATAATGGTGGATTATCCATACATATTGGATTTTATTACACGCGCTTTTTCATCCCGTCGGGAAGCTGTAAGTACCGATGTAGCAAAGGAATTACATACGCTCATGGATTCCACCTTTGAACGCTATTTTGCTCATGTGGATTTCTCAAAGTTTCATGATGATGTTGAACCGAAACAGGTATATCAGATGCTGGTATGGATGACGGAGGGATATATGCATGATAAACTAAGCTATGGGGAAGCATTGAAGCTGGATGAGATTATAAGAGATTTCGATGAATGGAAAGTAATGTTTAAAAAAATGGCGTATAAAAAAGAATATCAGTAGGTCTTTATCAAAGTTGAAAAAATAACCAATAGATGTAGTTATTGGTTATTTTTTAAGTTTTATTTAATATCTTCCCAATCCTTATCTTCTAAGCTATCCAGATCTAACGCAGGATAGGTATCAGACGATGTGCCGTTATAATTGCCATTAACAATCTTTGATACAGCAGTTTTTATACCATCCTGTTTTATAAACTTTTTGTTAACGGGGTCATATTGATAGCTATACTGTACAACATTCACAGTAGAATTGTTATTGATATCCGTTTCTATGATTCGGCGATCACTTACTGTTATCGTGTATTTGTTATTTACTTTTTTATCTATTCGGAAACTGTAATCATCATCAGTTATTCCAGCTTCTTTTAAGGTGTCAGCCAATGCCTCTCTGATAGGAATGCCATAGTTTTTCCCTTCTGAATTTAGTGTATCGGTATTTTTGTTGAAAACTTCTATAATTTTTTCTATCGCTTTATTATTAGAAAATATTGATTCTGAAATAATATTTGTTTTTGAATAAAGATTATTATACGAATCCAGCACCTCATAGCTTTGCTTTGCATCATCATAGCGTACATAAGCATCCTGTATCTTAACAACAAAGCTGCCAGCTCCGTTTTTGGCAGAATTAAGCTGTATCTCCATTAACTGTCCATCCTCGATTTCCGACCTTTTTATGATATCTGTCTTACTGACTGAGGATGTCAGCTGATGCAGCTTTCCTTGCTTCACCAGCTCGATTCCCTTTTCCTTCGATGCAACCATAACTGTTCTTGCCTCTGATATCAGCTTGGTATCTGCGGCTTTTTTTATATAACTCATGACGGCTGGAACAGCCAAAGCCATAAGGATTCCTATAATAACAAGAACAACAATAATCTCGACGAGTGTAAATCCCTTTTTATTTTTTCTCATAGTATCACCCTTTTCTACCATTGTACAATAAAACTTCAGATTTGTGGATAGATTGTAAGAAATTCTTTTCATAATAAATACTTACATGTAATAGTGTCTATTATCTCAAAAACTCCTACTATGATACTGCATACAAGCTCTTTTACTGGTTCTATTTTAGAGAAGGATAACAATATGTTATAATACAATCATGAAAAAGGAAAGAGGCATCATTATGAGATATATAAAAAATTGTATGGGAGTGCTTCTGCTTCTAATGCTGTCACATCTTCCATTGTTGACGCATCAACTCAACACTAGATGGCTGTTAAAAGGATATAGCAATATCGGCTTTATCATGATTTCTGCCGGTATACTGATACTTATATTTATAATCAATATCCTAAGGCTTATCCAATCACTTGGCAGGAAGCATCGCCGATTGAGAGGCCTGCAGTATGGCAAAGCAGTAATCAAACGCTGCTTTTGGCTACTTCTGCTTCAAATCCTTCTCTATCTAATCATTCTTCCGGCATATAACACGGATAGCTGGTATTACGCTGATCTGTTGTGGATGCTGCTGTTTCAATATGTATATGCTCTTGGCGGAGCGCTTGTGATTTTCTGTCTCAGCAACCGCCTGCGTATTCTTCGCCGTGTGATGCTCTGGATCCTGTTATTTATACCGGTTCTGCGCATTCCTGTCCTTATCTATCTCATGCACAAGGCAAAGGAGGAATACGATCATGAAACCGTTGCAATCGATGTGGCATCACAACGCGCGGAATCAAAAATATGCAAGACAAAATACCCGCTGCTGCTTCTGCATGGTGTCGGCTTCCGTGATTTAAAATATGTGAATTACTGGGGAAGGATTCCGCGTATTCTGGCGAAAAATGGTGCAGTCATTTATTATGGGAATCAGGAGGCCTTCGCGACTATAGAAAACAACAGTGCGGATATTCAAAAGCGTATCAAGGAAATCTGTGAGCTTGAGCATTGTGACAAGGTGAACATCATCGCGCACTCCAAGGGTGGTCTGGATGCGCGCCATGCGATCTCCAAGGGGCATATGGGCGCCCATGTTGCCTCTTTGACCACCATATCCACACCGCATCGCGGCTGTCATTTCGTCGATGTGTTGATACGAATCGCACCGGAAAAGCTGTACCGCTGGCTGGCGTCTGTGTTTGATGCCGCATTTACACGTATGAAGGATGTACATCCGGATTTTTACACCGTAACACATCAGTTCACTACACAGTGGAGTGCCGGCTTTAATGAGGAGGTTTTGGATGATCCGCAGGTATATTATCAGAGCTATATGAGTCTTATGCACCATGCATGGTCACACATTCTGCTAAGTATCCCTTATCTGTTCATCCGTATGGTCGATGCGGACAATGATGGTCTGGTTACCGAGGAAAGCGCCCGATGGGGAGAATTTCAGGGAACCTTTACCAACCGCTATTATAAAGGGATTTCCCATGGCAATATCATTGATCTGACAAGAGAGGATTACAAAGGCTTTGATGTGCTGGAAACCTATGTCAGCATCGTAAGCGAATTGAAAAAGAAAGGCTTCTGATAATTGCATTCTGATGAAAAACAGGCTACAATACAATGCATAGTGAGGTGGCATATGCGTATTGAGGAATATTCAGAATTTTTGACAATAGCGGATGAGCTGCTGCAGGATGAACGAATCTGGAGCATGCAAAATTATATACAGCATGGCTCTGTCAGCTGTCTGGAGCACAGCTTTGTTGTATCCTATTACTGCTATACACTGATCAAGAGGCTTCATGTATCCTGTGATGAACGCGCTCTTGTACGGGGAGCACTTTTGCATGATTATTTTCTGTATGACTGGCATGAACCTGAGGCATGGCACAGACTTCATGGCTTCCGTCATCCTTTTTTTGCGAACCGCAATGCAATTCGTGACTTTCAAATCAGTAAGCGGGAACAGGAGATTATCCGAAAGCATATGTGGCCTTTAACTGTAATACCGCCTGTATGCCGGGAAGCATGGATAGTGAATGCTGTGGATACAGCCTCCAGTCTTGTAGAGGTGCTGGCGGAATACCGTATGTTTCGGCGATTGCGCCGCAGATGGCTACAGAGCAAGCTGGAGCTGTTAATGGAAGTGAGGAAAAAGCTATGATAAAAATCATTGCGGTTGGAAAGATAAAAGAAAAGGCATTGCGCGCTCAGATTGAGGAATATACAAAGCGTCTAAGACCCTTTACAAAGCTGGAAATCATAGAGGTAAACGACGAGGTGGCACCGCAGAGTAACAGCGTGGCGCAAAACAGCCAGGTAAAGGAAAAGGAAGGCGAGAAAATCCTTTCCAAAATCAAAGATCAGGACTATGTTATTCTGCTGGATTTATGGGGAGAGATGGTGGATAGTGAGCAGTTTGCACAAAAGCTGGATCAGCTGCAGACCTACCAGACCAGTAATCTGACCTTTGTAATTGCCGGTTCGCTGGGCCCCGGAAGCAATGTTTATGAACGCTGTAACTGGAAATGGAAGCTGAGTGATCTGACCTTTACCCATCAGATGACAAGAGTGCTCGTGCTGGAACAGATTTACCGTGCCTATATGATAAAAAACAATAATCCATATCATAAATAGCTTGATTCATATAGAGAATTGTAACAGGAGCAGTTGATAATCCATAAGCTATGCTGCTATAAAGGCTTCATCATAAGTAACAGGATGTATACTTATATCCATAAGAGTATTCAAATATGCAGAGGTTGTTGAAGACTTCTGCTTTCTTTATGGAAATAAATGAGTGAATTTGATGATATTTAAATGGAAAAATGAGTAGAAACGATATAAAAAAAGATTTTCACTGGTATTTAAGGATTTTTTAAGAAAGGGTGCAGTATTCTTTACCTGTAGATAGGATGTGGCGGCAATGCTGAAACGATTGTTAAAAAAAGATTTAATGCATAGAAAAAGTGTCAATCTGATTTTGTTTCTGTTTATTACCATTGCGACTGTATTTCTTGCGAGCAGTGTAAATAATATATTGGTGGTAAGCTCCTCTGTGGACTATTATATGGATTATGCCAATATACCGGATGTGAATCTTGTGGCAGTAAATCCGGGGGAAAAAGAAAGCATCATGAGCTGGATCAAAACAAAGGCTCCGGGAGTGAAGGATTACGGCTATCAGGAAATGCTCTCCGTGGAACAGAAGGATTTGCAGCTGAAGAATGGGGATAAAATCAGTGCTGAGGGGCTGAACCTTTTTCTCTCTGAGGAACTTAGTGACTATTGCAAGGGGTTTGATCCGGATGGGGAATTGCTCCATTTACAGGATGATGAAATTGGAATGCCTGCATTCCTCATGGAGAAAAACGACCTGCATGTTGGGGATACACTGCGCATCCGCATAGGTGATGCAGATCATACATTTACTCTGAAAACCGTTGTCAAAGATGCGGCGTTTGGAAACGATATGGTCGGTATGTCAAGAATCTTTATGAATTCCAAAATGTATAAGGAATTTAGAAAAGCAGGCAATGAGCGGACATATTCCCTGTATTTTATCAATGTCGCAAGCATATCCGATTTTACAGAAGCACAGAATATGCAAAGCTTTCCATCGGTGTTAAATACGGTCTCTCGCAGTATGTATTCGATGATTTACTCCTTTGATCTGATACTTGCGGCTTTGTTAATTCTGATCGGCATCTGCATGATTCTGATTGCTTTGCTTGTTCTACGCTTTACACTGCTGTTCACAATGGAAGAGGAGTACCGGGAAATCGGTATCATGAAGGCAATCGGACTTCGGGATAAAGCGATTCGCCGTCTGTATCTTGTAAAATACACAGCTCTCGTATGCAGCGGAGCCCTTCTTGGTCTGCTCATCAGTGTACCGATCAGCCGTGCCATGGTGGCAGGTGTCAGTGTAAATATGATCATGGAGGACAGCGGAGTGAATTTCTATGTCAATATCCTCTGCACACTGATAATTATTGCACTTGTCATGCTGTTTTGTTTGAATTGTACAAGAAAGCTAAGCCATATTACAGCGATATCTGCCATTCACGGGGGAAACAGCGGGGAAAGCTTTGCGAAGGCCTCGGCATTGTCTCTGTTTAAGCAAAAGCACCTGCGTGTTCCTGTCTATCTTGGAATCAATGATATGCTGACGCATGTAAAACGCTATGCTCTGCTGCTGGTGACCTTTTGTATCAGCTTTGTCCTGATTACGATTCCCTTGAACACCATCCATACCATGCAAAGCAGCGAGATGGCATCAAAGTTTACCGTGAATACGGACAGCGCCGTATATATTAAAAAAATTGAAGGAAAGCAGGATTCGCCTTATAAAAACTCTGTACAGCTGAAACAGGGAATGGAGCGTGTAGAGCATGAGCTGAAGGAAAAGGGCTATGATGCACAGCTTACAGCCTCTGCTATTTACTTTTTATCCTTTCACGCACCGGGAAAGCAGGGAAATACGAAGATCATGTCACTGCAGATACAGGGACGCAATACGGAATATCTGGATTATCTGGAGGGAAGCGCTCCCGTCCTGGAAAACGAGATTGCCTTCTCCCGTCTTGTTCTAAAGGAAAATGACTGGCACATCGGAGACCGCGTGGAGCTGAATTTGAATGGGAAGCTGTATAAATTCATCATTACAGGAAGCTATTCCGATTATATGCAGCTGGGAAGCAGTGCCCGATTGAATGCCAGGCTGGATATGAGCAAAACGGATATGTTTGAATACTGGAATGTCAATGTTGATATGAAAACAGACAAAAGCCAGGAGGAATTAAAAGCCACACTAGAACAACAATTCCCAGATTATGAATGGTATACAGCACAGGATATTGTCGATCGCAACATTGGCGGTATTCAGGAATCCTTACAGGAGCTTCTGCTTCCGATGACTGCTATGCTTTGTGCGGTGATCATGCTGATTACACTGCTGATGGAAAAGCTGTTCATCGTTCGTGAAAAAGGAGAAATCGCTATGATGAAAAGCATTGGCTTTCGTAACAGCAGTATACGCAGGTGGCAGGCAATCCGTATGCTTCTGGTGGCTTTATTATCCATGCTTGCGGCGATACCGCTGTCGATGCTCAGTAACCGCTTCATGCTGGAACCGATCTTTGCCATTATGGGGGCACAGGTGCATATCCAGATTGATCCTCTGCAGGTTTATCTGCTGTATCCGGGGGTATTGCTGCTGGGCATCATTTGCGCAACGATCGCTGCTACCGGGAAAATCAAACGTATCCATATACGTGAAATAAACAATATGGAATAAGGAGGAAGCTTTTATGAGTGGAATAACAGTAAGCAATCTGTGTAAAACATATATCGTAAACAAGCGACAGAATAACGTGCTGAGAAATGTAAATCTAACACTGAAGGAAAAGGAAATGATTGCTGTCATGGGCCCGTCAGGCTCCGGAAAAACGACCCTGCTGTATACCATCAGCGGTATGGATCGTGCCACAGCCGGCAGTGTGAGCTTCTTTGACCGTGAGTTAATGGATATGAGCCGTAATGAAATTAGTGATTTGCGCCTGGAGGAGATGGGCTTTGTCTTTCAACAGATGTATATGCTGAAAAATCTTTCCGTATATGATAATATTATTTTACCAGCCTATCAGTCTGCGAAGGGGAAAACCAGGCAGGGAAGAAAAGAAATCAATGCCTATGCGACAAGGCTCATGCAGAAGCTCGGCATCAGCGATATTGCGGATAACGATGTCAATGAGGTATCCGGGGGACAACTGCAGCGTGCCTGTATCTGCAGAAGTCTTATCAATCATCCGCGAATTCTGTTTGCGGATGAGCCTACCGGTGCTTTGAATAAGCAGAGCTCCCATGAGGTTATGGAGGAATTAAACCGGATTCATCAGGAGGGGACAAGCATCCTGCTGGTTACCCATGACATGAAGGTGGCATCACGCTGTGAGCGCGTCTTGTATATTGAGGATGGAAATATCCGGGACGAAATGCAGCTAGGGCCGTGGCATGAGGATGCAGATATCCGGAAAAGAGAGCGCAGACTGAATGAATGGCTGATTACGTTAGGATGGTAATTGCCTATGATAGATATATTGCTTGTGGAGGATCACCGGGAGCTTGCACAGCTGCTCATGTCCTTTTTAAAGCGGGACGGGTTTCAGGTTCATCATGTGGAAAGCGGAGAAGAAGCACTCTTGTTTTTGCAGGAGCATGATGTAGCGCTGCTTCTGCTGGATATCATGCTTCCCCGCATGGATGGCTTTGCCGTGTGCAGAAGGATACGTGAGCAACAGGCAGTTCCGATTTTGATTATGAGTGCACGCAAGGATCGCAGTGATCAGCTGAACGGCTATGAGCTGGGAGCGGATGATTATATAGAAAAGCCTGTTGATCCGCAAATACTCGCAGCGAAAATACGTGCCGTTTTACAGCGGACAAATGACCTGCAGGCGAAGAAAAGCTGTTCCTGCTCCGGTATTCTGATAGAACGTGATAAGCACAGAGCCAGTCTGAATGGAAATGAGCTGGAGCTTACCGGAAAGGAATTCGAGCTGCTTTCCCTGCTTGTGTCGAATGCGGGAAAGACGCTGCGCAAGGAATATATCTTCGCCCGCATCTGGGGTATGGACAGCTTCAGCGAACAGCAGACGCTGACGGTTCATATCAAAATGCTGCGGGATAAGATTGAAAAAGACCCAAAGCGTCCGCAGCTTATAAAAACGGTCTGGGGAGTAGGATACCGGTTTGAAGAAATATAATACACTGATTCTGCTGTGTCTTTGCCTGTATGTGTGCCTGGCGCTGTTTTTGGGAATCCGTATCGGACGCATTGAGAAATCCAAGGATCATGCATACCGTGTGGAAATCAGCCGTATTACACAGCTGGTCACCAATGGGACACCGCTTGCGGATATTTCCCTGGATGCGTATCCGCATATGGAGGAGGTACGCTGGCTGTCCGCTGAAGCTGCCGAACAGGAGGCGGCGTCCGTGTTTTTTGAAGCCGGAAACTCTATGGATATGAGCATTGAGCCGATATATGACAAGCAATCACTGCAGGGGTATCTGCGTTTTGATTATCAGCGTACCTATGCGGATGTCGGTACGCTGATGGTTTGGACGCAGCTTTCCTTAGCCATTCTGGCGGCAGTACTGCTGGGTGTTCTCCTATACCTTCGCAAACATCTTCTCAAGCCCTTTGCACAGGTGCAAAGGCTGCCACAGGAGCTGGCCAGGGGACATTGGAAGGGAATCGTCAAGGAGGAAAAAAGCCGGTATGTGCATGAATTTCTGCTTGGAATCGGACAGCTAAAGGACACTCTGGACAGCTCCAGAAAGCGGCAGCTGGAGCTGGAAAAGGAAAAGAAAAAGCTGCTGCTGTCACTGTCTCATGATATCAAAACACCATTGAATACCATTCAGCTGTATGCGCGTGCATTAGAGGAACACCTGTATGAGGATGAGGAGCATAGGTTACAGGCAGCGCGTCAGATTCAGGAAAAGGGAAAGGATATCGAGCGCTATGTGGAAGAAATTATGCGGCAGTCCCGTGAGGATATTCTGGACATTCCTGTTCATAATTCGGAATTTTATTTGCAGGAGCTGATAGAAAAGGTTCAGCACGCATATATGGAGCCGCTTCGCCTGCGCCATATGGAGCTGGATATAAGACCGTATGACAATTTATTGTTAAAGGGAGATTTGGAGCGCAGCTTTGAGGTCGTGGAAAACATCATAGAGAATGCATTAAAATACGGGGATGGAAGACGGCTGGAGATTTCCTGTTATGAAGAAGATTACTGTCAGCTGATTCGTATTTATAATACGGGGAATACGGTAAGCGATACGGAGCTTCATCATATCTTTGAAAGCTTTTTCCGTGCCAGCAACAGCGAGGGAAAGCAGGGGAATGGTCTTGGATTATATATATGCCGGGAAATCATGCGGCGTATGAATGGAGAAATCTTTGCACAGAAGGAAGCAGAGGGGATGGCATTTATACTGGTATTTCCTTACTGATGAAGCATAAGGCTGTTGAGATATAGCAGACAGGTGATAATAGCGTCACCTGTTTTTCCTTTTATTGCATGAAGGATATGTGAAAACAGTTACCTGGTAAGGGATATTGCAGGGAAAGCAATTTGCATTCCTTATTCGGAGATAAGGCTTTTTATAGTTTTATCACAATCAGGATGACCCTATCTTATAGAGACAGCATAGATAAAAGATGGCTTAAAAATCGAATATATAACATGAACATCGAAATTACTGTATAGTATTGTTATTGAATAAAGCACAGCTATGGCAAGGACAGCTATTCTGCATCTATTACCATCATCATATAGAGGCTGCAATCCTTCGTATTTTTTTCTGCTGTATTCTCTGCTGTTGTATTGCAATTCCCTGACAATACAAATACAATAGGGATAAAAATAAAAGGTAGTGATAAAAATAAAAGGACATCCAAATAGAAAAGAAATGAAATCAGCAGATAGTAATGCAAAAATGAAAAATCAGTATGGTAGAATGTAATAGCATACTAGCAGGATTTATGAAAAGGATTTATTATTACTTGACTGGTTATATCTGTACTTTATAGAAAGAGGGGATTCGATGCTGTTAAGGGATGTAATGAAACAAAGCGGTCTGAGCAAAAAGGCGGTACAATATTATGAGGATCAGGGATTTATTCACCCGGAGAAGCTGGAAAACGGGTATCGGGACTATGATAAAGACTGTTTGGAAACCCTGTGCACAATTCGCTCCCTGCGTCAGATGGGCTTACGGATGAAGGAAATTCGTGCTATTCTCATTGATCAGGAATATGCACCACAGGTATATGAGCAGCTGATTCATGAGATGGATGCCCAGATTGTGCGTCTGCAGGATCAGCGGACGATGCTTCGCAAACACATGAAGCAGGAGCCGGCTGAAATTCTTCCGGCTGCTGTGAACCGTCCGTATGTATATATACGAAGACCCCGGCTGCTATTGGGGAGTATCCAGCTGGCTGTGACCGGTATGGGCTTTTTGTTATTCCCCTGGCTTCCTGTACTGCATGATAAGTGGCTTCTCGCTCTGATGGCAGTGTTTATTTTGCAGATTATTGAAAATATCTATTACGATACCAGAGTGCATGGTCTTCAATACATGGAAATTAGCTGGAAGCAGCTGCTCTTTACTGCAGGCGTTTCCTTTCTATGTGGTCTTTTGCTTGCTCTGGCATTGCGCGAAGGTCTTGCACGTGATTCGATACAGCTTCTACTTTTGACAGCTTTCATGACACTCCTGCTGCTGTGGAACGGATTTCATTTATATAGCAATGAAAGATTGCGGCATACCGCGGATAGTGTGAATGAAGAATCGTCAAAATCCATGTAATACAGGCAGATAAGGAAAATAAGAAGCAGCAGGCTTCTATTTCTTTCATTTCTTTTTGAATAATCAAATAGATTTAGCTGAGTATTGAGGCAGTGTAGCATATGGCAGCGCAGACAGGATACAGGGTAAGGGCCTGTATAGCTGGAATGTGTTGCTATGCATTTGTCAGGCATCTGTGCTATGTATGCTTTGAAAATATTTTCAGAATAAAAAATGTAAAATTTCAGAAAAAGTGTTGACAAGTAAAAAAATGAGGTGTATCCTATAGGAAACCAGCGACAGAGAGATCAAGCAAAAGGATGCGCTTATAGAGAGCACGCGGATGGTGAAATCGCGGCAGAGATGCAATTTTGTAAATGGACTCTGGAGGGCAAGGGGAACGGCAAAGCTCAGTATCCAAGACGTGTGCCTACGTTACAGGGCTAGAAATGTGTCAGCATTTTGATGAGAGGATGGTTCTATAAGGAGAGCTATCAAATCAGGTGGTACCGCAGATGATCTTAACAGCATCTGTCCTGAAGTCAACAGACTTTTGGACGGGTGCTTTTTTTATACAGCAGGGAGGTGGTCATTGTGTTACGAAGCACAGAGGAATGGCGATGGCATAAGGGAAAACAGACGTCATATAACAACAAAACGAAAACAAACACAATGAAAGAGAGGACAATTACCGATGAAAAAATTATGTAAAGCAGCAGCGGCATTTCTAGTATGTGCCAGTGTATTAACAGGATGCGGAAGCAATGAGGAGAAGGACAGCGATAAGAAAATACCGGTGGTATCTGTCGCACAGATCGTTGAGCATAAATCACTGAATACAATTCGTGACAGCTTTAAAGCGGAAATGGAAGAGCTCGGTTATAAAGATGGTGAAAATATCAAGCTGGATTTCAAGGATGCTGGCGGTCAGCAAAATACGTTAAATTCCATTATGTCAACATTTGCCGGAAACAAGAGTGATGTGATTGTGGCGATTGCGACTCCGACTGCCATGTCTGCGGCAAAATACAGTAAGGATATTCCTATCGTATTCTCAGCAGTCAGCGATCCGGTGAGTGCTGGACTGATGGATGATTTAAACAAGCCGAATAACAATATTACAGGAACGAGTGATGAAATTCAGGTTGACCAGATTCTAGATCTGGCATTGCAGGTCAATCCGGATTTGAAAACACTGGGATTTATTTATAACAGCTCGGAGGCAAACTCTGTCAGCAACCTTGCCAAGGCAAAGGAATTTTGTGAAAAGCACAATATTAAGCTGGTAGAAGGAAGCGGCGCAAATATTACAGAAATCCAAAGTGCAGTCAGTGTACTGACGGATAAATGTGATGCAATCTTCGCACCCAACGATAACACTGTTGCCAGCTCTATGAGTGCTCTGGTAGAAACAGCTAATAAGAAGAAGGTACCGGTATACACAGGAGCCGATTCTATGGTAAGTGATGGCGGTTTTGCGACAGTCGGAATTGACTATACAGAGCTGGGAAAAGAAACTGCGAGAATGACAGATCAGATTTTAAAGGGTGAAAAGGTGGAAAATATGCCGGTCAAGGTCTTTAAAGATAATCTGAATATTTATGTAAATAAGAAAACGATGGAAACGCTGGGAATCACATTACCGGATGCAGTGAAGAACAGCAAAAATCTGGTCATGATGTAAATAAAAGAAAATTGTTCAGCAACCAAAAAATACACTGTTGAACGCTCACATACACACATCATAAACAGGAGAATGCTACAAGATCAGGATGCCTTCTATATAAGGATGCATCAGGTAAGCAAGTGCAGAAAGGCTGTTGTGAAAAGCAATACAAGCATGTGTCGATGTAAGGATTTAAAAGAATGGTATAAGGATTTAAAACAATGATATAAGGATTTAAAAGAATATGGATAGAATAGGAGAGGATGAAGGCTATGGCATTGTCAACCATACAGGATGCAGTAATATTAGGCATGATATTTTCCATCATGTCACTGGGGGTATTTATCTCCTTTCGCATCCTGAATATTCCCGATCTGACGATTGACGGGAGCTTTACGACAGGATGTGCGGTTTCTGCTGTATTCGCAATGAATGCGCATCCGTTTCTCGGTACGCTGATGGCGTTTCTGGCAGGAGGTCTTGCGGGCTTGGTAACCGGACTGCTGCAGACCAAGTGCAAGGTACAGTCACTGCTGGCGGGAATTTTGACAATGACAGCGCTGTATTCTGTCAATCTGAAAATACTGGGCGGTATGCCGAATGTATCGCTGTTTGGTAAGGAAACGATTTTTACTCCCCTGCAGAGTGTGCTGGGGGACAATGCCTTCGGTGCAGTGATTGCAGGCATCCTCATCCTTTTGATTATCCTGCTGTATCTGTTTTTGAAAACACAGCTGGGTATGAGTCTGCGTGCAACCGGAGATAATGAAGCGATGGTGCGTGCAAGTAGTATCAATTCCGATCTGATGAAGGTGATGGGGATTTCCCTTGCGAATGCGCTGGTAGCATTGGGTGGTGCCGTGTTTGCACAAAATCAGGGCTTTGCGGATGTGAGCGGCGGTATCGGTATGATGGTGGTCGGTCTGGCAAGCATCATCGTCGGAGAAGCATTTGTCCGCAGAAAAACACTCGGCTTTCAGTTTGCTGCTGTTGTTGTCGGGGCAATCGTCTACCGGTTTATTCTGACGGTGGCCTTGCAGCTGGGAATCGGGGCAAGTGATTTAAATCTGTTTTCGGCGGCACTTGTAGCACTGGCGATATCACTGCCGCATTTGAAAAAGAGAAGGAGGGGATCGCATGCTTGATTTAAAGGATATCTGCGTGACCTTTCATCCCAATACGGTCAATGAACGCAAGGCACTGGATCATTTGTCCTTTCATGTCAATGACGGTGATTTTATCAGTGTGCTGGGGACAAACGGTGCCGGAAAGAGTACGCTGTTAAATGTAATCAGCGGAACCATACGCAGTGATGCAGGAACGATTCTGCTGGATGGCAGGGACATTACCATGTATCCGGAATATAAACGGGCAAGAGAAATCGGCCGTCTGTTTCAGGATCCGCTCAAGGGTACAGCTCCGCATATGACCATTGAGGAAAATCTGGGACTGGCCTACAGCCGCGGTAAGCGGACGACGTTAAGCCGTGCGATTAAAAAGGGAGACAGAGCTTTCTTTATAGAAAAGCTGAAGGAGCTCGGACTGGGGCTGGAGGAACGTATTACGACTACGGTGGGACTGTTAAGCGGAGGACAGCGGCAGGCATTGACACTTCTCATGTCGACAATCGTGACACCGAAGCTGCTGCTGCTGGATGAGCACACCGCGGCACTTGATCCAAAGACGGCAGCATCCGTTATGGACATCACGGAGAAAATCGTTACAGAAAATCATATCACAACGCTCATGATTACACACAACATGAAGCAGGCACTGGAATACGGCAACAAGACGATTATTTTAAATGATGGAAAAATCGTTAAGACGCTGGAAGGGGAAGAACGGAAAAACACAACGGTCGATGACCTTCTCAACATGTACGACTTTGTCTGAATATGACAATATTTGGCAGATTGTTTTTCTTGGAATAAACTGCCATATACGATAATATAATGAACATGCGAGTATAAGATTGAGCATAAATTTCATGAAAACTTTTCAAAAATCAATGAAATTTTGACTTGACTTTTCCGCGTGTTTTTGCTTTTGGTGACATTTATGCCCGAAAAGCTGAAAACGCATACATAAAGTTCATTTTTCTTACAAAAAGGGTGGAAATTTATGTTGAAAATCATTATACTTAATATATAGAAAAATTCCTAAGGGGGGATTTACATGAGACAAAACAACATGCTGGCTATGATACTAGCCGGAGGCCGAGGAACACGATTGTATGCCTTGACCAAAAAGATTGCAAAACCTGCAGTGTATTACGGAGGGAAATATCGAATTATCGACTTCCCGCTGAGCAACTGTGCCAATTCCAACATTAACGTGGTTGGCGTTCTGACACAGTATGAGAGTGTATTGCTGAATTCCTATGCAGCAGCTGGACAGCGCTGGGGATTGGATGCAAAAGACAGTGGTGTATACGTACTGCCGCCTCGTGAGAAAGACGGAGCAGCATTTGACGTATACCGCGGAACTGCAGATGCAATCTCACAAAATATCGATTTCATTGACAGTCACAATCCGGAATACGTTTTGATTCTGTCAGGAGATCATATCTACAAGATGGATTACTCCAAGATGCTTTCTCACCACAAGGCATGCGATGCAGATGCGACGATTGCCGTATTGCCGGTACCGATGAAGGAAGCAAGCCGTTTCGGTATTATGAATACGGATGAAACTGACCGTATCGTGGAGTTTGAAGAAAAGCCGGAGCATCCTAAGAGCAATCTGGCTTCCATGGGTATTTATATCTTTAACTGGAAACAGCTGAGAAAAATGCTGGTGGCAGATATGGATGATCCAAACAGTAACCACGACTTTGGTAAGGATATTATTCCTGCGATGCTGGCGGAAAACAAACGTCTGTATGCATGGAAATTCAAGGGCTATTGGAAGGATGTAGGAACCGTGGATTCCCTGTGGGAAGCGAACATGGATCTGCTGAGCAAAAACAATGAGCTGGATTTGAATGATCCTAACTGGAAAATCTATACAGAGGATGTAGCTACCGTTCCACACTATATCGGGCCAACCGGAAAGGTGGATAATGCGTATATCAACCAGGGATGTGTCATCAATGGTGAAATTAACAACTCAGTCCTGTTCACGAACGTAAAGGTTTCACAAAATGCGAAGGTCAACGATTCTGTTCTGTTGCCGGATGTGGAGGTCGGCGAGGGTGCCGTCATTCATCGGGCCATCGTCATGCAGGGCGTCAAAATTGATGCCGGTGCTGTCGTCGGTGATCCAAACAGTGAGGAAATCGAACTGATCAGCAAGAGAGTGAGGGGTGAGTAATATGTGCAATGCAATCGGTATTGTAAATTATGAAGGGCCTAATGTACAGGTCAAAGGTATGCAGGATTATCGCCCGGTATCCGCCTTCTCTTTCTTAGGAAGATATCGTCTGGTCGACTTTCCAATTTCAAATCTGAGTAATTCCGGTGTAAACCATATTAAGGTATTTGTGAAAACAAATCCGAGATCTCTTCTGGAGCATCTGGGAACCGGACGTCATTACAACATTAACTCCAAGCGTGGAAAGCTGCACATCCTGCCGGCAAAGAGCATGGATGAAAATGATTTCTACAGCAATGATATCAACTCCTATATGTACAACATGCAGGCTATTGAGGATGCCAATTATCCATATGTTGTGTTAACACCGAGTCACTTTGTATTCCGTCAGGACTTCAGTGCTCTGTTGGATGCACACATTGAAAGCGGTGCGGATATTACCATGCTGTATCAGAATGTGGATAACGCAAAGGAATCCTTTGTGAACTGCGACGTCGTGAATCTGAACAAGCAGAAGGGTGTACTTTCTCTGGAAAAGAACCGCGGAAACTCCAAGTCCAGAACGATTTCTCTGGAAACCTATATTCTGAGCAAGGAGCTGTTTATGGATCTGGTGAAGAAGGCAGCGAATATCTCCTCTCTGTACTGGTTCCGCGATATAGTAAATGATGAGTGCGCAGAGCTGGATATCCGTGGTGTTGCACACCGTGGCTTTGTGGCATGCATCAATGATTTTAAGAGCTACTACAATGCAAACATGGATTTACTGGATTACGACAAGGCGATGGATCTGTTCCATACAGACTGGCCTGTTTATACAAGAACCAACGATTCCTGTCCTACCCAGTATTACACCGGCGTCAGTGTGAAAAACAGTATGGTTTCCAACGGATGTCTGGTAGAGGGTGATATTGAGAACAGTGTAATCGGCCGTGGTGCCATGATCAAGAAGGGGGCAGTTGTGAAAAACTGTGTCATTCTTCCGGGTGCCATGATCGGTGAGGATGTGCATATTGAAAATGTAGTAGTGGATAAGAAAGCAAGAATTGTTCGTAAAAAAGAACTGCTGGGACTTGTTGACAATCCGCTGTACGTGAAAAGGAATGATAAAATTTAATGGCAAGAATATTGATGGTTGCTGCCGAGGGTCTTCCCTTTATTAAAAGCGGAGGACTGGCAGATGTAATCGGCTCACTGCCGCAAGAGCTGGTAAAAAAGGGTCATGAGGTACGTGTTATCATGCCGCTGTACCTGAAAATTGCGCAGAAATTTCATCATGAATTTACGCTGGAAGCACAGTTTTCCGTAAGTATTGCCTATCATGAGGTACCGGTAAATATCTGGTCTACGATGCGCAAGGATGTAAAATTCTATTTTGTGGAGCACAAGGGATACTTTGAGCGTGATGAAATGTATGGTCATATCGATGACGGCGAGCGCTTTGCTTATTTTCAGAAGGCTGTTATTGAAATGTGCAATCAGCTGAATTACTTCCCGGAAATCATGCATTGTCATGACTGGCACACCGGTATGATTCCGGCTATGTGCAAGGAAGGTCACAGCTTTGATGAACGCTATCGCAATATCCGCTTTGTTTATACGATTCACAATCTGGCTTATCAGGGCAACTTCGGTGTGGAAATGCTGGACAGCTGTCTGGGACTGGATTACCGAATCTATGACAACGGTAATGTACGCTATGACGGTGGAATCAGCTTCATGAAATCCGGTATTCTGTATGCGGATAAAGTGACAACCGTTTCCCCTACATATTCTCAGGAAATTCTCACGCCACAGTACGGGGAACACCTGGAAATGGTACTGAATATCCGTAAATATGATTTATGGGGAATTACAAACGGTATTGATATCGAATACTGGGATCCAAAGACAGATCCGGAAATTCCATATCACTATAACAAGGTAAATGTAAAGAAAGCGAAAGCATTGAATAAGGAAGCACTGCAGAAGGAGCTTGGTCTGAATGTTGATCAGAATGTTCTTCTGATTGGTGTTGTATCCCGTCTGACCTGGCAGAAGGGCTTCTATCTGATGATGGAAAAGCTGTCTGAAATCTGTGCCATGCCGATTCAGCTTGCGGTATTGGGAAGTGGAGAAGCGAGCATTGAGGAAAAGATGGGACAGCTGGAAGCAGGAAACAAGGGGAAGATTGCATTCTACAAAGGATATAATGATTCTCTTGCACACCGTATTTACGGCGCAAGCGATTTATTCCTGATGCCGTCTCTGTTTGAGCCATGCGGTATCTCACAACTGATTTCCATGCGCTACGGTACGTTACCGCTGGTACGTGAAACGGGTGGATTGAAGGATACGGTAACACCTTATAACGAATTTGAAAAAACCGGAAACGGCTTTAGCTTTGCCAACTATAACTCTGATGAGATGGTTCAGGTAATGTACAATGCCATTGATGTCTACTATAACCGCAAGGAGGACTGGAAGATTCTTGTCCGCAATGCGATGAATACAGATGTCAGCTGGGCAAAGAGTGCGGAAACCTATTGTCAGTTATATGGTCAGCTTCATCCATAGATAAACAAAAGGCATACGGCAAACTGTTGTATGTCTTTTTGTATTAGTTTTACAGAATATACTTTTTTTGCAATCTTCCGCTTTTCGTTTATGAATAGACATAGGATTTTCATATGCGTAAGTATCCATTAGACTAAAATGATATTGATATTCATCAATAAATTAATGTAAATATAAGAAATTTTATGTTGCTGTGAACATAATCATTAATAAAAAGCATTGTAAATATGTATTATTTATGTCATACTTAAGAAGTGGAGTTGTATATAATATCATACTATATGAGATGGATGTTTTTCTTCTAAAACATCCTTTTTTTTTTCGTCTTTTCAGGGAAATATTTACGAAATGCAAAGAAATTGCCTATATACATAAATGTATAGCTTTTGAGATAATGGGAGATTAAAGAATATGCGAATCGGCATAAAGAATTGCAAATACAGTGAAGATTGATTTCTTTCTTAGGAAATATATGCTTTACAGTTATAGAATAATTATTATTTGACACATAAACTTCATCCTAAATGATCTTTGAGAGTGATGAGTTAGCTAAGAGAAAACTGGAGAGTGATTATGAAATGAAAAAAGTGATAACTTATGGCACGTTTGATTTATTCCATTACGGACATTACAGTATTTTGAAAAGAGCAAAAGCATATGGAGATTATTTAATCGTAGGTGTAACTGGCGAAAATTATGATACAGAAAGAGGGAAATTATCTGTTCAGGATAGTTTAAGCAAACGCATTGAAAATGTCAAAAATACAGGCTTTGCAGATCAAATCATTGTTGAAGAATATGTGGGACAAAAAATATCCGATATATTGAAATATAACATTGATGTACTTGTCATAGGATCTGATTGGAAAGGTAAGTTTGATCATTTAAGAAAATATTGTGAAGTAAAATATCTAGAAAGGACAAAAGATATTTCAAGTACCGAGATACGTGAGCAGAAACTTACAATGTTCAAATTTGGCATTATTACAGATAATTTGTATGATAACGGTGCAGTTTTAGAGCCAAAGAATGTAAGTGGAATACATGTTGAGAGCGCTTTTTCTCAAAAAGAAGGTATTGCTAAGGAATTTGCAAGAAAATATGAATTAGATATAGGATACACAGATTATGACCGATTTTTGGACAGTGTAGACATTGTATATTGTAAAAGTGCGTTAAAACATCGGAGGCAATTGGTTGAGGAAGCAATACATAAAGGTAAGCATGTGATTTACGAGGCACCACTCTCATTGGATTATAGTGAAGTTCAACGACTTTCTGCTTTTTCAAAAGCAAAAGGGCTATATTTATTATCTAATATTTCGATGATATACCTGCAGTCTTTTGATCAGCTTTCGTGGATGATTAAAGGAAATATAATAGGAGAGGTGTTAGGAATAAAATGTTCTTCATCAAAAAGCAGTTTCGGACAAGATGAAGACAAGCCTTTATTAGATATCATCTTTTACTCCTTGAGCATTATGATAAAACTAATGGATATCCATATTGAAAAGACAGATTTTAAGCTAGTCAGAAATGTACAGGGAGATGTTCAGTACTGTACACTTCATTTACATTATAAAAATGCGGTTTCATTTATAGAAATTGGAGTGAATGTAAGTATTGAAGATGGCATGATAATCTTAGGGACAGACGGTATGATTTTTATTCCCGATAAATGGTGGGAATTAGGTTATTTTAAATTAAAGAAAAATGGAGAAAATAAATTTAAACGTTATAGTTTCAACTTTGAAGGTAATGGATTTCGATACATAATTCGATCATTATTACAAATGATTCGCATGGAGGTAACATCCATTCAGGAAATATCAGATGAAGAATCAAAGGCGATCTTAAAAATATTGGAAATGATAAAGATGAATGAATTAACAATGGGGTAAAAGAAATTATGACAAATACACAAAGACATTTACTGAAACTAATCAAAGAGATAGATACACTATGTCGAAAAAACAATATTATATATTATTTGGCAGGAGGAAGCGCAATAGGGGCAATCCGTCATAGAGGCTATATTCCTTGGGATGATGATGCTGATATTCTAATGACAAGAGATAATTATCATAAATTTTTAGAAGTTTGTAAGACACAATTACCAGATAATCGCTGCATGATGGCACAGGAGCTATATAGAGAGTATCATAATAACTTTGCGCGTTATATTGATACAACGACAACGGCTATTCATACAAATCAGATCGTACATGAAGATCCAGCTGGTTTTGTTATTGATATACTTATATTAGACCCAATCCCTGATGATCCAAAGGAACAAAGAAAATACATAAAAACATTGGAATTATATGCTGATTTAATCAATCCAGCGAGCATATATAGCTTTCGATGGCGGATGAATTTTTTTGACTACTTCAGATATAGATTAAAAATCAGAAGACATGGTAAGGATAAGGTTTTGAAAGAATTGGAGCAAAAGATGTTTTCATATAAAGAAGCAGAATGCAGTAAATATGCACTCAGATGGGCAGGGGTACCTTTAATTTCAGATAAGGATATATACGGACAAGGAGCGATTTATCAGTTCGAAGACACCACTGTTATGCTTCCGCAAAGAGCTGCTGATTATTTAACTTGGCATTATGGAGATAATTGGATGTTTACTCCGCCTCACACTGAGCGTTCAACACATAATGCTGTATATTGTTTTGATACTCCATATACAATGATTAAAAAAGAAGCATATCAATATTATTCAGTCGATAAAACATATAAGCAGTTTCAAAACAGAAAGATTCTATTATTTTTATGCATGCGGCCATGGTGGCTTTTTAGAGATATAGCTGCTAAACGACAGGAGATTAAGCTCTCAAGTAAATATAAGAAACATTTTAAAAGTTATGATCAGAAGATTCATAAGGCATATCAAAGAAAGGATTATGGATCACTGAGCAATATATATGACAAATATTTTCAGAATCAAAATAAGCGAAGTATTATAGGTAGAGAGGATTTTAATGGAATCAACCGTTTTCGATATCCAATATATATTCATATTCAGGATTACTATTTTCTTGTTGGAATCTATCTACTTATAGCCGTAGGGGATACTTCCAAAGCTTTACGATTTCTTGAAGTTAAAGAAAGCAGAACGTATCTTAGCGAAGAAGAACAGGGTTTAAAAAAATATATTCTGAACTTGAGACAAGCAGTATCCTTTTATGCAAATAAAAATTACAATAAGGCACAAGAAATTGTGGATAAATTAATGCTTAAAAATATAGAAAGTGTAAGTACAGTAAAGTTAAAAATTAGAATATCACAAAAATTAGGGACTGAAACTTCTGAAATTGTACATATAATCAGAACCGGTGAGAAACTAACAAAGCGTATTTATAAGAATAAAAAAGGAAAATCCTTGAGAAAAACGGATGGAGAATGGTTAAAATATCGTGCTGATTTAATGATAAATATAAGAGAGGCTTTCCCCTATTATTTGCGGGCTTATGAAAAAACCTTGAATGGAATTGTACTTTTGGAAATTAAGGATTTTATAAGTAAAAACTATGATGAATTTATAAATCTAATTGATCATATGTACAAAAATAAAGATATACGGTGTCTTCATTATATAAGTAAGCTGCGTACTATTTTTCCAGAAGATGATAATATTTGTAGCCTATGGGCGAAATGTCAGTGGTTGAAAAAAGGGACACCAAAAAGTGCCTGGAATGTCATATATCAATTGAGAAGAAGTATTGTGCGTATGGACAATAATGAGAAAACGCTAGAGGAATTGAAAAACTTTCTGTATAAAATATCAGGGAGTCATCTAGTGAGTCAATTATATTGTGAGGTTATATTTGAAAGCGAATTGGAAAGACTTGCTGAACTCTATCATGAGGTTGAGACAGCAGAAATTGAACTGCAATGGAAATTATTAATGCGCATATTTATCTTATACAAAAGTGGCAGACGAAAGCAGTCAATTAAAAATAGTTTGAATTTATATGAAATTACAGATAGCAGTTATATTCGTTATATTTTGTGTCTGGTTTTCAGACTTGAATTAATGATGTATAGCACTTTTATCGTGGATAGAACAAAGGATGTTAAACAACACGATTTAGAATATCGAAATGATTGTTATATTGCAGAATGGAATACTATTTATGAAGATTACAGTAAAACCATGGCTATGTATAAGAGACTAAAAGCATTACCAAAGGAGTGTATATTAGAATTACAGAGAGAAACACAGACATTCAATCAGATATTTTTTGAAAGAGTATATATAGAATTGAATAAGACCCGGTTTAGTCCGACTGCAATGATTCGTAAAATTTATGGACTTGATTTGTTTTACAACAGAAATGATTGATAGGTGAGGAAAATAAAATGATGATTGCGAAGAAATTATATAATAAGCCTAGAAGAAAGCCATGGCTTATATTGAGAAGAGCTGGTTATCGTGCAGAGTTACAAAATTACTATGAACCTAAGATGCAGTATATAAGAAATCTTTATGAGGAACAGGATTTTGTAATGCTTCGGATATGTTTAAAGGAATTAAAAGACAAGTCTTTGTTTTTCGCTAACCATAATATGGGATTTGCTGTAACTACTGAATTATTTCATATCTTGATCATAATGCTCCAATTTCAAGGAAGACATGCCTATGCTGATAAATTAGTAAAAAAAACAACACCAAATCTACAGAATCCAATGATAGAAAGAGGAATAAGTGAAAATGAAAGTTAGCGAGTATATAGCTGGTTTTTTGGTAAAACAGGGAGTAAGTGATATATTTGGATACCAAGGAACTATGATTGCATATTTAGTTGATGCAATATGTAAACAAAAGAAAATAAAAAACCATACCTGTTATCATGAACAAGGAGCTGCTTTTGCTGCTGTTGGTTATGCTAAAGCGACTGGCAAAGTTGGTGTTGCTTACGCAACTAGTGGACCTGGTGCTATGAATTTGATGTCCGGAATAGCAGATGCTTACTTTGACAGTACACCGACTGTTTTTTTTACGGGACAATTGAATTTGAATGAATATACAGATATACCTACTTTACGGCAACAGGGATTTCAACAAATGAATGTTATATCTGCTGTTAAAAGCTATACAAAATTCTGTAAACAAATAAGAAAAAAAGAAGATATTCGTTACATTTTGGAAAAAGCTTTTTTCCTGGCACAAGATGGTAGAAAGGGACCTGTAGTAATAGACATTCCTATGAACATACAAAAGGAAATTATTGAACCTGACACATTGAAAGGCTTTTGTCCCGCCCAGAGTGTATTAAAGGAGGAAGATTATCATAAGGCCGCTTTTTTGATTTTGGAGAAGATACGATTAGCGAAGCGACCATTGGTCCTACTTGGCAATGGGATACAAAAGAATAGCCATGGTCATATTACAATTATGAAGTTTATCCATAAACTGAATATCCCATTTATTACCAGCTTACCTGCATATCATTTAGTTTCTTATGGAGATGAATGTGAGTTTGGCTATCTTGGGGCAGCATATGGATCAAGAGAGGCAAATCTTTTGGCAAATCAAAAAGCAGATTTAATTGTTTCTTTTGGCTGCAGCATGTGCAGACGGCAAACTGGCGGAAATCCTGAAAAATTTGCGAGAAATGCAGAGATAATCCGTGTGGATTTGGATGAAGAGGAAATTAAACGAAAAGTACACAAAGAAGAATTATCTCTTTGTTTGGATTATGAAAAGCTTGTGAGCAGGTTACTGGATAACATTGATTTTCACATATCGGATAATTGGTTTTATGTGTGTAAAAAAAGCAGACAAATAATGCGGGATTTTGATAAGCAGGCAACCTATGGAGAAGGTAATTTATATATGCAAACGATAAGTGAATTGCATGAGAATGCGGGAAATGTATTTTCAGATGTAGGACAGCACCAGATCTGGGCCGCACAATCTTACAAAACGAGGAAACATCAAAGGCTGTTATTTTCCGGTGGTCATGGTGCTATGGGCTTTGCCTTACCTGCTGCGATAGGCGGTTATTACAGCAGCGGAAAGCAAAGTATTGTATTATGCGGAGATGGTGCAATTCAAATGAATATACAAGAATTCCAATGGTTGTATCGAGAGCAGTTGCCAATTTTTGTTTATATTTTTAATAATCATTCTTTAGGATTAATACGACAGCAACAAAATGATTTTTTTGATGGAAACCATTTTGGATCAGCAGAAGAGGACTATACAACACCATCATTTGTTTCTATTGCCCATGCATATGGGATTGATGCAGATGAAATTCATACCATTGAGGATTTAAAAAAAGCAGTTTCTTCAGCCGATCAAAAGAAGCCTCATGTATTTGAAATATTCATTAATGCTGATTCTGTAGCATATCCAAAAACTTATTTTGGGGAGGAAATGCATAATCAAAGGCCATATTTACCAAGCGATTTACAAAAAGTGCTAGAAGAGCTATAAGCGAGGAGAAAAACATGGAAAAGAATATTTTACTGACATCCGGCACATCTGGGATCGGAAAAGCGATTGCTTTGAAATTACTACAGGAGTTGAAAAATACGGATGTCTATATTTTAATCAATTATGGTCATGATGATACAGCAGCAGGTGATTTTTATTCTATGCTGTCAGCAGAAGAACAATCGCATGTAGATTTTGTAAAAGCAGATATGTCATCATATGACGGAATTGATACGATAACAGCAAAACTGGATGAAAAAAACAAGAGTATAGATTGGCTGATTCTAAATACCGGTATTAGCTCTTACATGCCTTTTGAAGAATATACACCGGAATTATGGGATCGTATTATGAAAACCAATGTTAGTGTTCCTGTATTTCTGATAAAAGCATTAAAAAATCAAATGAATGTAAATGGCAGTATCGTCCTCATGGGATCTCATGCCGGACAGGAACCGTATTCATCTTCTTTAGTATATAGCGTTTCAAAAGCCGCAGTGCTTTTTTTAGCAAAGTCCTTAGTAAAAATTTTTGAGGATAAACAAATTCGTGTAAATGCGATTGCTCCAGGATTTATAGAAACTAAGTGGCAAAAGAATAGGACAGAAGCGAGCAGAGATGTTGTGAATCGGAAGATTGCATTACATCGTTTTGGAAGACCAGAAGAAGTGGCGGATTTATGTTACCATATAGTAACGAACGGTTATTTAAACGGTGCTGTATTTGATATTCATGGTGGTTATAATTACTTTTAAACTACCTGTGGAGGAAAGAATATGATAGAGGATAATAAGATTATAGGAGAACCGAAGCTTCTCAATACAAAAATAAGGTTTATGGGAAAAGGAAATATTTTATATTGCGAGAAAAATATAACAATTAAAGACAGTTATATTGAGTTTAAAGGGAATAATTCTATTGTATATTTGAATGAAAACAGGCACATTTATTATTTTAAGGTAACAATATACAATAACAGTGTTTTATATTTTGGTAAAAATAATTATATTAATAAGGTTTTGTATATTATTTTATCTGAGCAAAAGCATGTAATTATAGGAGATGAAGGGCTTTTCGCGATAGGCTGCTGGATACGAACTGCAGATCCGCACATCATATATGATGAAAGTACAAGGACGCGAATAAATAAATCAAAAAGTATCTATATTGGTGATCATGTATGGTTGGGACAAGAGGTCCTTGTATTGAAAGGAAGCCGGTTAGGATCCGGATGTATTATGGCAGCAAGAGCTATTGCGGCAGGAAAGGAATATCATTCAAATGCCGTATATGGTGGAAATCCTGCAAAATGTTTAAAAGAGAAGGTTTTTCATTCAAAAAAATCTGTTAATACGTTTACAACACATGATACTGAAAAATATGATGAATTCATAGATGATCGGTATATTTATAAGAAGAAAAGAACTGAGGAATCTAAGTTTGATAAAATAGAAAAGGATTTGGAACTGATTGAGGATAGTGATAATCGTATGGTATATTTAAAAGAGAGGTTATCAAGCATAGAATTCAGTGACCATGATAGGTTTTTTATTGGAAACTAGTTGTGTCATATAAAAGGCTCTGATTTGTAATATCAGCTTCCTTCTTATGGGAAATGATTGTGGAGTTAGGCTTAATGAAGGATATTTGAGATAGTTGTGAATGAATGTCATGGATACAAAATAAAGAGAAAGCCCACACAGCTTTCTCTTTTCTGCAATCCTTTTCTTAATAAGCTAGGCATTGCATAAAAAATGCAATCTTTATAAATAAAATATTCTAATTCTTTTTAGGATACCATTTCTTTGAAAAATAAGGTAAAATGAAAGAAATCGAGGTGTGTCGTATGAGAGCGAAAATAGAATTGACAAGGATTGATAACCGACTTGTCCATGGACAGGTAGGGATGACCTGGGGAAGTACACTGAATATAGATACCATCGTTGTCGTGGATGACCTCACAGCCGCAAGTGGATTTGCACAGAAGCTGATGCAGAGCGTTGCTACAGCCGCAAGCCGCCAAATCCGATTTTACACAGTTGCTGATTTTATACGTGTATTTAATGAAAATACCAGTCATCAGAAGCTGTTTGTCGTTGTGCAGTCTCCTCATGAAGCTCGTTTGCTTGTGGAAGCAGGGATTGAATTAAAACGAGTGAATGTAGGGAATATGCATTATGAAAAAGGCAGAGTGGCATTTAACCGTAAGGTGTATCTTACCCGCCAGGATATTGATGATATGAATTATATGCTTGCACAGGGGACAGAGGTGTTTTATCAGGATGTTCCGGGCACCGCTGTGGAAAAAATAGGGGAATTGGATTATGAAACGATGAAGCGGAGAAGATAAAGGTCTTCGCTTTTATATGTTGAAGAACTGATTAGAAAGGCAGGAGCTGCAGAATGAAAGAACTTGTTTATGATGAATTGAAAAAAAGATGTGAGGAATATGCAATAGAGGAGCATGTCCGTTTTACTGCTGCCAGTATTGCGGATGCTTTGCATATTAGCAGAAACACGGTCTCGCAGTATCTGAATGAAAAGGTAAAAGCAAAGGAAGTAGTGAAAATCAATTCCCGCCCGGTATATTTTTTTGTGCGTGATGTAGTAGAGCAGAAGCAAAAAGGAATTCTGACAGTGTGCAGCTTTGATTCCCTTGAACAGCTGAAGCAGGAGCTCGTCAAGGATGCACAGGATTTTGAGCAGCTGATTGGCTGTAACAATTCCCTGTCCAGTGTCGTTGAGCATTGTAAGGCGGCAATCTCCTATCCGGGTGGACTTCCAATCCTGATTAACGGGCCTACCGGAACCGGGAAAAGCATGATTGCCTCTATGATGTATGAATATGCTGTCAATCAGAATATTATTGGAAAAAATAAAAAATTCGTTGCCGTTAACTGTTCTGAGTATGCGAATAACCCGGAGCTTTTGACAACAAATTTGTTTGGTAATGTCAAGGGTGCCTACACCGGGGCAGACGATGATAATCCCGGTTTGATTTCCTTGGCTGATGGCGGTCTGCTGTTTCTTGATGAGGTGCATTGCCTGAAGGCGGAATGTCAGGAAAAGCTGTTTTTCTTTATGGACAAGGGGATGTATCACAAGGTTGGGGATAATGAAAACTGGTATTATTCCAAATGCCGGCTGGTGTTCGCAACAACGGAGGATCCACAAAATGTCCTGTTGAAAACACTGCTGCGAAGAATACCGATCACCATTACTGTACCTGCGTTAAAGGATCGTCCATTGATTGAAAAGCGAGAGTTGATTTATACCATCTTCACGAAGGAAAGCAAGCGTCTCGGTAAGGAAATTCTCATCAGCAACCTCGCCTATCAGAGTCTTATGGATTTTGAATTCATCGGAAATGTGGGAGCGTTGAAAAATGCAATCAAGGCAGCCTGTGCAAATTCCTTTCTTGTACATAAGGGGGAGGCAAAGCTGAAGGTTCAGGTGGCTGACCTGCCGGATTACATCTTTCCTTCTCTGACCTCCGTACAGTTAAAATCCACAACACACGGGGTGCAGGAGGCTATGATACCGATTGAGCGCTTAAAGGGCTCCTTAAATCAGGCATCCCCGCTTTTGCATTTGTATAGCCAGCTGATTCAGCAATATGAAGAATACCAGACCTCAACGAGCGCCTTTCCTGCATATATGGAAAAAACGGGTATCCTCATTCAAAGCTATATTGACTATGTGATGTTTCATAACCGGTATCAGAAAAATACGAGTGAAGCATATCTGTTGAAGCTGTTGGATAAGATCTACTCCATTGTGATGAATAAATATTCAATCTCTATTCCAAATAATGAAATAAAAATCTATTCCAGAATTCTGGTGGAATATTCAAAATGTGCCACCGATGCGAATGTCTGGATCAGTGCCCATCAGAAAAGTGTAAAGGCCCTGGTGTCAGAGCTTCAGGAGAGAATTCCAAGAGTGTTTAACATAGCTGAGGAAATTGTGGAAAACGTACGGTTAAATCTGGATTTGGAGCTGGATGATCTCTTGCTGGCGATCATTGCCATAGCTTTTGCGGGCTATCAGAATGAGGAGGTCAGCTCCTGTGTCGGTGTAATTCTGTGCCATGGCTATTCCACTGCCAGCAGTATTGCAGATACGGCAAACCGTATGCTGGGGCAGTATGTGTTTGATGGTATTGATATGGAGATCAATATCACGATTGATAAGGTGGCACAGCTTGCGGATGATTATCTGAAACGCAAGGGGACGATTCATGAACTGATATTCCTTGTAGATATGGGAAGCCTGGAGGAAATCTATACGAGAATCAAGCCAATGTCTGATTACAATATCGCTTTGATTAACAATGTATCAACGGCTATGGCATTGGAGGTTGGCAATTACATTCGGCAGGGAAAGCGTGTGGAAGAAATTTTGCAGGAGGTGAAGGAGCATCACCAGCTTTCGACACATTATTTGAAAAGCAGAAAGAAAAAGTCTGCGATTCTTTCCATTTGTGCTACCGGGTTTGGAGCCGCAAAGAAAATCAGTGAGCTGCTGGAGAGCTCCTTACCGCGAAAAATCGATCTGGAAATCATTCCGTATAATTATCAGCAGCTTGTGGAAAACGGAGCACGGGATTCCATTTTCAATCGTTATCAGGTGGAGCTGATTGTAGGGACGCTGGATCCCAAGGTCAGCGGTGTACCCTTTATGGCGATTGAAAGTGTTATGATGAATGATGAAATCGGTGTTCTGGAACAGCTGATGCAGCGCTATCTTGGAGTTGGGGATCTTGAGGCATTTAACCAGAATATCACGAAAAATTTCACTCTGTCGAATATCGTCAATCATCTGACTATCTTGAATGGTGAGAAAATCATTGACGATGTGGAGGAAATCGTAGATAATCTGGAAGAGGATCTGCAGGAGGAGCTGGATGCTACACGCAAGGTTGGATTGTATGTGCATATCAGCTGTCTGCTGGAGCGTCTCATTCTGAAGCAGGGAATTGATTATGTGGAGGGAATGGAAGAAGCAATCAGGGCAAAGCAGGAGCGAGTGGAAAAAGTAAAGGATGCATTTAGTGGCGTGGAAATGAGATATAGTGTCGAACTTCCGGCGCCTGAGGCGTTGTATGTACTGAATTACTTTAAAAACCCCAAATAAATAAAGCGAAACGTGCTGCGACAGAAAGTTGGCACGTTTCTTGCTTGTATAAAAGTGAATGGAGGTGGAATATATGCCGAATATTCTATTAACAAGAATTGACAATCGTCTGGTACATGGACAAGTTGGGGTCACATGGACAAAGACACTGGGAGCCAATCTGATTGTTGTTGCGGATGATACTGCAGCAGAGGACAGAATCCAGCAGTCACTGATGAGCGTCACTGCAAAATCATCCGGTGTGGGAATTCGTTTCTTCAGTATTGAAAAAACAGCAGCCATTATCGGCAATGCAGCACCGGAACAAAAAATCTTTATCGTATGCCGCACACCGAAGGATGTCCGCCGTCTGGTGGAGGCCGGTGTGGATCTGAAGGAGGTCAATGTTGGAAACATGCACTTCTCTGAGGGAAAACGCGCATTGACAAAGAAGGTCTATGTCGATGATGAGGACATGGATGATCTGAAGTATCTGGTATCAAAAGGTATCAATGTGTACGCACAGGATGTACCCGGAGATCCAAAATCCGCAATTGAATAACTAAATCTGAAAAGGAGATGAAAGTAACATGGAGATTACACTTTTACAGGGAATCCTTCTGACCGTTATGACGATTATCGTCGGTCTTGATTTCTTCCTCGAAGCGTTCTTTATCTTCCGTCCGCTGATCGTATCGACACTGACGGGACTAATTTTGGGTGATATTACACTGGGATTAAAGGTCGGTGCTTTGATCGAGCTTGCATTCGCAGGCTTGACACCGGCAGGTGGAACACAGCCGCCAAATCCGGTATTCGCAGGTCTGATGGGGACGGTACTTGCTTATACAACAGGCTGTGATCCGAAAGCTGCACTGGGTCTTTGTCTGCCGTTCTCTTTCCTAGGACAGTATGTAATTCTGTTCTATTATTCCGCATTCTCATTCTTCATGGGAAAAGCCGACAAATGTGCTGCGGAAGCCGATGTTAAGGGAATCCGCCGCATCAACTTCACAACCATGACCATTATATCATTGACATATGGTGTTCTGGCCTTCCTTTGTACCTATGTTGCACAGCAGCCGATGGCAGACTTCGTAAATGCATTGCCTGCAGTCATCACACACGGTCTGGAGGTTGCCGGTGGTATTCTTCCTGCAGTAGGTTTCGCAATGCTGCTTCGTGTTATGATGAAAGTAAAATATACACCGTATTTTATCGCCGGTTTCCTGATGGCATGCTTCTGCGAAATGCCAAATCTGCTGCCGGTGGCACTGCTTGGGGCAGTATTTGCACTGATTGACTTCTTTGGTGTTAAACAGAGAAAAGATGAAATTGAAGAAGCTGTCAGAAATGCAGGAGTAACAGGAGGTGACACGCATGTCGGCATCTAAAAAATTAACAAAACACGATATAACAATGCTTGGTATCCGTTCTTCATTCCTGCAGGCATCGTTCAACTATGAACGTATGCAGTCCTGTGGATTCACATGGGCTATGCTGCCTGCTCTGGAAAAGGTATACGGAGACGATAAGGAGAAATTATCTGCCGCTATGACAGATAACCTGGAATTCATCAATACACATCCAAATCTGGTAGGCTTTTTGATGGGGTTAATGATGTCATTGGAGGAAGGTGGAGGAACCCGTGATGCTATCAAGGGTCTGAAGCTGGCTCTGTTTGGCCCGATCGCAGGTATCGGTGATGCGATTTTCTGGTTCACCATTCTGCCAATCGTTGCAGGTATCTCCTGTTCCTTTGCATCCCAGGGATCAATTCTGGGCCCAATCATTTTCTTCCTGACCTATGTTGTAATCTGGATCCTGCGTATTGTATGGACACGTCTTGGATATACACTGGGTACAAAATCCATAGATATGATTACGGAAAACTCCGATATGATTGCCAATTCCGCAACCATTCTGGGTATCACCGTTATCGGTGCCCTGATAGCATCCTATGTAACAATCAATCTGCTGCCGGTCATTAAGGTGGATGGCGGTATCGAGGTTGCAGTACAGACAGAGTTCTTTGACCGTATTTTCCCGAACTTCCTGCCAATGTGCGTAACTCTGCTGCTATTCTGGCTGTTAAAGAAAAAACAGGCGAACCCAATCGTTTTGATTGTTTCCATCATTGTGCTTTCCATTCTGGGCGCATGGGTCGGACTTGTATAAAAAAGATAATTCAAAAGCTATCCACAAATTTCTGCGGATAGCTTTTTCAAGAAAGAGAGGATAATATGAAGCTGATACATACAGAAAATTATGAAAAAATGTCACAAAAAGGGGCAGAGCTGTTGTTAAATACACTGCGTAATAAGAAGGATGCAGTAATATGTCTTGCGACCGGAAGCTCACCGGAAGGGATGTATGAAACCGTGTGTGAAGCTGTGAACAGAGAACGCATAGATCTTTCACAGGTAACCTTTGTTAAGCTGGATGAATGGTATGGAGTAAAGCCGGATGATGCGTGTACCTGCACAACCTTTCTAAAAAAGCATCTGTTTGAAAAGCTGTATATGCAGCCAAAGGAGGTTATCGAGTTTGTCTCCAATGCACCAGACATCCAGCAGGAGCTGGAAAAGATGGATATGTTTCTAACAGAGCATCCGATTGATGTGATGATTCTCGGGTTGGGAATGAATGGACATCTCGGACTGAATGAGCCAGCGGATTCGCTTGTTCTGAACGCACATTTTGCTGAGCTGGATGAAAAGACAAAAACCCACGATATGGTGAAGGGATATGCGCCAAAGGGCGGCTTGACGATAGGATTGCAGGGTATATTCACAGCGAAACAAATAATTATGCTGGTTTGCGGTGAACGAAAGGAAGCCGCTTATCAGGCATTTATGAGTCAGAGAATATCAACCTCGACTCCGGCATCTCTGCTATGGCTGCATCCGAACTGTGTTACACTGGTTGATGATACCATACAGAAAATTGTGAGCACGGCATTGGAGAATTTCTAAAATGCAATAAATAGATGTGTAATTTCAGAGAAACACACACGTACATCCTTAGGATAAAGCAGCAATGAGCTGCAATTCCTATAGGGTGCTTCTTTTACCGTTGCTTTTGGTTCACATTTCGTTAGATTATGTTTATTATCATACGATGCACTTGATAGAGGAAGCGAACACATTCTACATATATGGGAGGAATATCTCCATAATCATCGCCATTTCGGAAGAAGGAATCGTAACGTTGAATATTTCAGAGATAATCTCAAAATTCTTCTCCATTATATAATACATCTGATCATACTGATTGATGATGCCTCTGGCCTTTGGATAGGACAGGGGTTCTTTTCGTATGCAGCGCTCGATCATAAATCCACTGTGAAATATGAACTTAATCAACAAATCATCTGTATAGGAAATATTCAAATCATGCAGAATATTGATCAATACATTGAATAGAGACTGACAGACCTTGTGTGGATTCAGAAATACCAGTGATTCAGATAGTACTTTATTTGTAATATCGTTTAGCAGCTCCTGTGCATGTGTTTCCGTTTCACTTACATTAGCAGCATCCTTTTTGCTTTCCTGTCGAAAGTATTGAATGGAACTTAATGTGGAGCCAAGAGACTCCATCTTTTCCACAATAGACATGAGTGTTTTTACTGAAATATCCGTAACTATGGTGAATTCCACATCACTTTTTTGCTTCAGCATCTGTTCATTCATCATTACAGCACTACAGTCTGTGGCAATCACTACCCCTTTTCCCCGATTGATGTTCTGCATGGCTTCCGTAATAAGCGTCATGTTCTTTTCCAGTGAGCTTAAGGTGTGAAGTCGCAGCCAGTGTATCTCTGATTTAAAGGATAAACTGTTCAGATAATCGGCATACTCCCTTGCTGTATCATTTTCCATACTGATAATCAGCAGCTGTATATAATTGCTATCGATCCATTGTGATGACAGATACAGATAGGTTGCTATATAATCTATTTCCTCCGGAGGCAGCTGCAAATCCTGATGAATATGTATATGCTCTACAATGTTTCTTGCACATTCATAATCATCTTCCTTAGCAATCCGATATTCTCCTTTGCGAAAGCCAAGCTCCCGGTTCCCGCTGCGGATCCGTTTGATTGTATTGGAAACATGAAGCAGTAATCCATAGAGCAGATTCTCATTTTTACAAATCGGACTTTTCTGTAAAATGGGATACAGCAGATCGTATACCTGCTTCAGCATAACCGACCGGATGGTATTCAGATGAATACTGATTGCTGAATTGATATCCTGTATACATAGGTTAATCAGCTTATCATCAATACTTTCCAAATAACTATCCCGTTTATCCGTGCTGTCATTGAGGTCATACAGCAATTCCAACTCCTGATTCTGTTTTAAGGCAGAAAAGAATAAATACTCGCCATCGAAAAGGTGAAGAATATTATCCAGCTCACTCATACGCTCATTCACATCATATATATCCGTTAGCACCTGCGTAGAAATATCATCATAATCAATGTTTACAAACAAAGCCTCCTGCTCAAGGTAATTACGAAACGCGTGAGCGCAGGCCTGCTTGATTTCTGCGTGTAAATGGGGAAGATTTCCGGAATAGTCTGACATGACAAAGCAGCTGAGAGCACCCTTAGAAATACGAATCGTCTTATCAATGTGTTGAGCTTCCTCCTGGAAATACTGCATCGTGAGCACAAGCATTTCCTGTATAGATTTCTCCCGGAGACAGGGGATATGAATCTGCATAGGAAAGCAGCGGCGGATATCCGGATTCAAAATCATATTTTCTGAATTGGAAATCCCGATAATGAGTGAGCGAATTGGATATTCCTTGGATGGCAGCTGCACAGGACTATAAGAATGGCTGATGATGCTGTTATACAGACTGGTCAGTGCGGAAAAGGATAGACTATCCATATGATTCAGAATGAGCATACCGTTTCTGCTTAATTCCAAAAGCCCCTTTTTCAGGTGACTTCCATCATAATGACCATACAGCTTACTAAGAATTTTTTCAGGCTCCTGATCTGCATAATTCAGACAGTCAAATACAACCATTCGGGAATTGCGGCTGAAGATTTCATGCTGTAGGCAGAACTGATACATGAACTTTGCAAAATTCAGCTTGCCGACGCAGGGATCACCGTATAAGAGAACATTTAATCCCTGTGGCGGATAGAGTAGCGCGGACTTAGCCCTTTGAATTGGCTCAAACATGCTGCTGGTATTGCGATTGGCAAGGTATTGCCGGAAAACATCAGCCTGCGTCAGCTCATTTTTCTGCTCAAGCTCTTCCTTCAGATAGCTGTGAATGCTTTTTCCCTTGGGAATAATGCTAGGTACATGCACATCCGGATACTCATTTTCCAGGGGTGTTCTTGCAAAAAATAAGGTTGGTCTGCCCTGTGTTTTGATTAGTCTTCCTTCATGATGCAGCTGATTCAGCAAGCGTGAAACATTGGAGCGGTCCATCTGTAAATCTATACTGATATTCAGCGCATCTCTTCCCAAACCGCCTTTTTGTTGCAGATGCTTCGCTGTATGCTGCACCAGGTGCTGGTAAACCTCTTCCTTTTTCTTATCCATACATATCCTCCTTTTTTTCATTATAGCAAAAAAAATAAATTATTTGGTGTAAAATGGTCAAAACGATTACACACAAAAGAAGAAAATGTATTTTTTCTTTCTTTAGATTGTGCAAAAAATTACGCAGATATCTTTAAATAATAAAAAACCGTTTTCTTTCTAGTGAAAACAAAACGAAATAGCCGATATTTACAAAGGATTATATTTACACAATTCGAATAATGTGTAAATATATACAGGATTTTGTGTGGCGAAAATCGCGTGTTACAATACACTCGAAATTAAGAGCTACTGTTGAAATCAACGGCAGCGAGTGAACAGGAGGAGGTAGAAATATGGTTGCAGTGTTATTGGTGACACATGGCGATCTTGCACAGGCGCTATTGTCAAGTGCAGCACTGATTATGGGAGAAGCCCCGCTGATCGAGAGTCATGGTTTATATCATGGAGACAGTGTTGACAGTCTGAAGGATACGATTAAGGAGGCGATATGCAGATTGAATGCTTGCTCACAGGGAGATGGAGTGCTGATACTGACAGATTTGTTTGGCGGTAGTCCATCGAATGCAACAGCCAGAGCGATGCACGAGCTGCAGGGTACAGTTCGCTCGGAATGTATTACAGGGGTAAATCTTCCTATTCTTCTTGAAGTGGCTACAAGCAAGAGCTTTATGAAGATGGAAGAGCTGAAGCAGCACGCATTAGAAGTTGGTGGGAACAGTATTTTGGATTTGAGAAATCAGTTTCAATTATAAGCTAATTGCTGAAAGGAGATAAGTTATGCAGATTTCAATTATTCAAGCCATTCTGATTGGTACGCTTTATTATTTAACAAACAACGGGGTTCCCTGGCCGACCGGACTGGGAAGTGTATCCATTCGCCAGCCAATATGTGCCGGTACGATTGTTGGTCTTATTCTTGGGAAGCCAGTGGAAGGCTGTATCATGGGTGCTACGATCAATACATTATATCTAGGGTTCGTAAATGCGGGAGGTACGCTGCCTACCGATCCTGGTATTGGTGGAGTTGTTGGAACGGCGCTTGCTTTGAGTGCGAATGCCACACCGCAGGTTGCCATGTCAATTGCAGTTCCGCTCGGGGTTATGGGAACGATGGTTTGGACACTTCGACAGACAGTGAATATTTATTTCGTGCATCAGATGGACAAATATGCAGTTACCGGTGACATTAAAAAAATGGCATTCTGGCAACTGGTTCCAACGCAGCTCTTTGGATATGCTGTGACGATGATTCCCTGTGCACTGCTTGTATACTTTGGTGCTCCGGCTACACAGGGACTGCTGGACATGCTGGCTGGAAAGCCGTTGCATATACTGAGCGTAATTGGAGGAATACTTCCTGCAATCGGTATCGCTATGATCATTCGTATGCTGAATACAAGAAACGGTATCCTGATTTTCTTTACACTGGGCTTCTTTCTGGAAACATATTCCGGCTTGAGTATGCTGGTGGTATCCATCTTTGCAGCAATCGTTGCTTACTTCTATGGCGATTTGAAATTTGGAAAGGCAGGGAATGAAGAATGAGTGAACAGATGACAGAAAGAAAGCTGACTATAAAAGATTTGAATACATCCTATTTCATGTTTGAGGTATTTGCACAGGCCTGCTGCAGCTATGAACGTCTGCAGGCTCCTGGATTTTTCTCCGGTATGAAAAATGTAATCGCTAAGCTATATACGGATCCTGAAGAGCGTGCGGAAGCCTGTCAGCGTCATATGGAGTTTTATAACTCAGAATTTGCACTTGTTGGGCCAGTAATTCTTGGCCTTACCATTGCAATGGAAGAAGAAAAGGCAAGCGGTGCAGAAATTGACGGACTGGCTATCAGTGCGGTAAAGACTTCCCTGATGGGGCCGCTGGCAGGAATTGGTGACACACTGCGACAGGGAACGCTGATACCTATTATCGGTTCTATTGCAATCTCCATCGGTCAGGAAGGAAATCTTTTGGGGCCGATCTTCTATTTCTTTGTAACGCTGGCATTGAACTTTGGTATCAGCTATACGCTGTACCGCAAGGCATATGACAAGGGACGCGATTTTGTCGGTGAATTCTTCAGCGGCGGTAAGATGGAAAAAATCATGACAATGGTAACAGCTATGGGTTCAATCACCATTGGAGCACTTGCGGCCACCACGGTAAAGCTGACATCTACTGCGGAAATAGCACTCGGTGACAACAAGCTTGCAGTACAAACGGATATTCTGGATAAGGTTGTAAACAATCTGTTACCGTTTGGTATGGTCATGCTGACCTTTTATTTGATGAATAAGAAAGTAAGTGTAAACAAGGTTCTGTTAATATTATTCGCAATTGGAATCATTGGCGGATTACTTGGCATTATCTGATAGGAGGCGTCATATGAAGGTTTTAATTACATCGAACAGCTTTGGAAAATTTGATGAAGCACCAAGAAAGAGAATGCTGGATATGGGATGGGAGCTGATCGATAACCGGTATCACCATATTATGAATGAAGAGGAAATGATGGGTGAGGTTACAGGTGTGGATGCCATTATCCTTGGCTCCGATACTGTCAGTAAACGGGTTTTGGAAAAGGCAGATCGTCTGAAAATCATATCAAGATACGGTGTAGGGATAGATAATATTGATGTTACAGAGGCAGAAAAAAAGGGAATCGCAGTAACTGTAACGAAAAATTGCAATACAGAAGCAGTTGCGGATTATACAATCGCACTGATGCTTTCCACTTTACGGCATGTATGCAATGTCCATCCCTCTTTGCAAAAGGGTGTTTGGAAGAAGGAAACCGGCCTGGATTTATGCCATAAGACGGTAGGGGTATTCGGTCTTGGTGCAATCGGGCGCCAGGTTGTTAAGCGTTTAAAGGGATTTGAATGTAAGATTATTGGGTATGATACATTTCTAGATGAAGCATATTGCAAACGGGAAGGAATCGAGATTGCTTCCCCGCAGGAAATCTTTCAGCAGGCGGATATTATTACCCTGCATATACCGGGGAATGCAGATGGAACACATTTTATCACGTACAAGGAGCTTGCATTGATGAAGCCGGAAACAGTGATAATCAATACGGCAAGAGCGTCCCTAATCGATGAAAAGGATATGATACAGGCGTTAAAACAGCGGCGTATTTATGGGTACGGTACAGACGTGTTCGCAGAGGAGCCGCATATGAATTCGGGATTTATCGGTCTGGACAATGTCGTTTGCAGTCCGCATACAGCAGCTGTCAGTGTAGAAGCTGTGAATAAAATGTCACATGCGGCCGTAGATCATCTCATAGATTATTTTAAAGCAAACAAAGAAGTGTGAGCTTGACTGATTCGTAAAATAACATTCATCATAATGTATGCTTGCATATCGCGAGTAATGGAGGAATATATGAAAAATATCGTTTGGACAAGAATAGATGATCGTCTGATTCACGGACAGGTCATGACACAATGGATACAGTATACAGAAGCGAATGAGGTGCTGATTATTGATGACGGCGTCGCAAAGGATTCCTTCCTGCAAATGGTGATGAAATCCAGCGTTCCCGGGAAAATCAGTTTAAAGGTACTGAGTGTGAAGGATGCCATTGGTTATCTGAATGAGGATGGAAAAAATGAAAAAATTATCATTCTTGTAAAGACACCGGTTGTTCTTGACGAGCTGAGTGATGCAGGTGTCCGTCTGGAAGCTGTCAATGTTGGGGGTATTGGTGCGAAAGCAGGAAGAAAGCCAATGTTTAAAAACATTTCGGTAAGTGAGAATGAAAAGCAGGCCTTTCGTAATTTGTTAAACAAGGGAATCAAGGTATTCCTGCGTGTCATTGTGACAGAGCCGGAAGAGAATATAGCGAAATATTTATAGAAAGAAAGAGGTGTTTGTATGAATGAAATTGTAGACTTTATCGCAAAGCACAAGGTTGTGGTAATATGTCGTGGCCTTTATGGAGAAGACCTGGTAAAAACAATCAAAGCTCTGTATGATGGCGGTGTACGTGTAGTGGAGGTAACCTTTGATCAGGCAGATACAGATGCGATAGAGAAAACCTGTTGTGCTATAAAAACGATTAAAGAGCATTTTCCGGAAATGAAGGTAGGAAGTGGTACCGTAACCTGCGTGGAGCATGTGAAAGCGACAAAGGCAGCCGGTGGAGAGTTTTGCCTATCACCGGATGTTAACACAGAGGTTATTCAGGCAACAAAACAAGCAGGGCTGGTATCCATACCCGGCGCCATGACTTCAACAGAAATCCTGCAGGCACATCATGCGGGAGCGGATATCGTGAAAATTTTTCCTGCAGGCTGGCTTGGTTTAAGCTATATAAAGGATGTGCGAGGGCCGATCAATCATGTGAAGTTTCTTGCGGCAGCCGGTGTGAATGAGGATAATTTCAAGGATTATCTGGATGCCGGATATTGCGCAGCGGGTATCAGCAGCCGCTTTATTGACCGTAGTGTGATAGCGGAAGGAAATTTCGTGGAGCTTACCCGCAGAGCAAAGATATTTACAGAAATAGCAGATAATAGCTGATGCAGAAAGCCCGCCATATACGTATGATCATGGCGGGCTTTCTGCAAAAGGAGGGTATATGGAAGTTCATACACCACCTGCCGGCAGTCATATACAGAGCAAAGCAGACAGCGAATGCTGTTGAATTTCGGATATGCATTACAGGGGCAGACATACGGAGAATGCATGGATATCGGAATGATGATGTTGAGGCGGAAACTGCTGCATAATCATCAGCGCAGAATTTTAATAAAAATGAGACCTCCCAATGTGGCAGATTATTATGCTGAAGACTTGCTTGCTTATATCGAAAGTAATAAAAAGGCAGATGGTTCAAGCATAAAAATTATCCAGGCTGATGAAATAGACAAGGGCTATGTAAAGGAAGTGCAATGAAAGATTTAAGGTGTTATATGGAGGATAAAGAGTGAAAGAAAATCCAGAAGTAATAAAATAAATAATTTGAAATAACTTTTATGCAATTTTTGATCCCGCGTGCGAAGCGCGGGGAGAATGGAGGCAGCTATGAAAGCTATTGTATTTGGGGCAGGGAAGATCGCCCGGGGATTTATTGGTCAGTTGCTGTATCTCAGCAATGCTGAAATCACATTTGTGGACATCAATCAAACGCTGATCGATAAGCTGAATGAGCGAGGCAGCTATCATGTATATATTCTGGGGGATTCCTTGCTGGATAGTGATGTAACTGGATTTAAAGCTATACAGATGGGAGATGAGAAGCATATTGCAGAGGCCTTACTAGAAGCTGATATCGCCTTTGTATCTGTTGGCGGAGCGAATCTAAATTCTCTTGGAAAGCAGATTTCGCATATTTATCACAGCTATGGTATACCGGAAAGGCTATTTAATTTTGTGACCTGTGAAAACTGGAGAGATGCAGGAAGGACACTATACGAGGGGATTACAGAGCATATGGATGAAGCTGAGAAGACTGCTTTTGACCAATGTATAGGTGTGAATGAGGCGGTTATTATGCGTTCTGCCACGCAGCCAAGTGAGGAACAGGAAAAACAGGATCCTACAGGCGTATGGGTTCAGAATTACTGGTATCTGCCCATCAGCGCTGAACATTTCAAGGGAGAGCTTCCCGATATCAAAGCTGCAGAGCTGATGCAGAACTTTGGCAGCTTCCTTACACAGAAGATGTATACGAATAATACAAGCAATGCGGTAATTGCTTATCATGGTTATCTGGCAGGCTATGAATTGCTGGCAGAAGCAGCAAACAGCACGGAAATCGCGGCTTTGCTGGACGAGGCTTATGAAGAAATTAACCAGACACTGGTCGCAGAGCTGCATGTTAATCCGCAGCAGCAGGAAGCATTTGCAAAAAAAGCCCGGGAAAAGTATACAGACTGGACGATTGTTGATCGCTTGATCCGTCATGGTAAAGACCCGCTGCGCAAACTGGGAGCACAGGATCGTCTGATTGCACCTGCCCGTATGGCGCTCGCGCACGGCATCTATCCCCGCGTTATCATTGAAACAATCGCTAAGGCATTGTTTTTTGATGAGCCCAGTGATCCATCTGCCTTGAAGCTGAAGGCGATGCGAAAAGAAAAGGGGATTCCCTATGTTTTGAAACAGGTATGTGAGCTTGATGAGCAGGAACAGCTCTTTCAGGAAATTTTAAAAGCGGTGGAAAAGCTTCGGGCAGAAGGGCTGGTAAAAGGGCATGAGTAAAAATGTCATAATTGGTGCCGGATTGAGTGGCAGAGGTTATATCAATCGCCTGTTACAGCTGTCTGGAGAAACCACAGTGTTTCTGGATCGTGAGGAAGCACTGATTCAGAAGCTACGAAGAGATACAGCATATACCATCAGCTTTGGCAAAGAACGAGATCCTCTTATTGTTGATAATTATACAGCTTATAATATTATGGATGAACAGGCACTTATTGAGGCGGCTCAGGCAGAGCGCATATTTATTAGTGTTGGAGCAGATCATGTTCAGGAACTGCTGGCGTTTCTACAGGAGATGCTGCTGCAAAGAGGGAATTCCCCGATTGATATTATTGTAGCGGAGAATGGTATTCAGCCATCCTCACCACTCGCTGAATTACGAACGGATTCCCGCGTTTGTTTATCTGAGGCTGTTATATTCTGTACGACATTAGGAAATGCCGATAGCCTGGATATCTTCAGTGAAAATCTGGATCATCTGCCCTATGACAGAATAGCACTGGGACATGAGCTGCCGCTATACGGCTTTGTCCAGGAAATGCATTTTTCCGATTTGTTGGAGCGTAAAATCTATACATATAACTGTATAAGTGCATGTATCGCTTATCTGGGATATGAGAAGGGGTATACAGATTATGCAAAGGCGGCAAATGACAGTGAGATTTCAGATATCGTAAAACGAATAGCAGAGGTAATCAATCGCTGTATAACAAGAGCTTATACAGTTCGTAAGGAGGAGCAGCGTGCATTTTCAGAAATGGCAATACGCAAATTTCAGAATTACAATATTGTGGATACTGTGGAACGCAATGTCCGTGATGTTAAACGGAAGCTAAAACCAATGGAGCGTATTCGCAAACCGCTTTCTCTGATGCAGGAACAGGGAGAATATAGTGAAGATTTGCTCAAGGTTCTGGCTGCGGCTTTACTCTATGGTATCAAAACTGGAGAACTGACGCAGGGATGGGAGGAGCTAGTATGTCAGTATACGGAAGGAATGCCATTGCGTTGGAGGCAGCTTTTACATATGTACGTTGAGCAAAGATTGTAAAATAGAAAGAGAAAAAGGAATTGTCACATTGAGAATGTGGGTGACAATTCCTTTTTTATATGAGGTGACCTTGTTTGGGAATATGTTTAAGCTGGCATCATGTAGATGCATTGTAATGTTTATTTCTATTCTGTAATTATATTACTCATATTTTGCTTTACCTATTCAGCTTTGCTGCTATATCGCGTAGTTCCAGTGCAATATAAATTAGAAGCAAAAATTTCACAATATCAACGTACATACCCAGCATAATTTATGCAAAACCTTTTGTTTATTATTTGAGCTACTTGGTGTCTATTATAGTTATATTACTTGAAAAAATCGAATATAACATCATATATAACAAACAAATCTTAATCAAAGAACAAAATATTTGATCAATAAATTATACGTCCTTTATTTGTTGCTTTAAACCCTCCAGCGTGTCACAGGCAAATAGTAATTCTGAAATAGAAATGAGCTGTTTAACTGTGAGTGTTTGTAACCACGCTGCCGCATCTTCGTGATATTTGATAATGATTTGCTTATTCAATATCTGTAAAATTTTCTTTTCACCTTCCTTAATCCCTTCTTCTTTACCTTTCTCAATTCCTTGTTCAAGACCCTCTTTATAGCTGTCATTCAGACCATTGCGATAGCGTGCTTCTCCCATCTGAATTGCCATCGCCGTTGACCATAGCTTTTCATTTTTCTGCATTTCCTTGTACTTTTCCACGAACACTTTCACCAGCCTTTCCT
>ENA-OWPN01000154-OWPN01000154.1-human-gut-metagenome-genome-assembly--contig:-NODE-154-length-122205-cov-8.083610_pt1 | contig 122205 bp, 109 predicted proteins | sample MGYA00248266_ERZ651850 | MGnify/ENA primary metagenome ERZ651850 (study PRJEB26924, sample SAMEA4378296) | human gut metagenome | biome: human gut; feature: human-associated habitat; material... | reverse complement strand
AATTTGAGACCATCTGGAAACGGATTCAGGAAGAGAAGGAGAAAGAAGAGAAGTAGAAATGGGCGGGTACCGGAATGACCGGGCCTGCCTAAATAATGGCTGACAATAATCTAAAATTATGCTATAATCAAATCAGTAAAAGCCTTCGGAACCGCAGTTCCAGGGGCTTATTTACCATCATAGGTTATTGACATCCGGAGGGCCGGATGGCGAAATGGGCGCATCCATGCGTTACCTTTCCCAGCGCTATGCCATGCCATATAAAGAATGTAAAGGTGCTTTGACCGATATAGGTACAGAAGAGCTTGCCCACCTGGAGATTGTGGCTGCCATCATTCATCAGCTGACAAAAGGCCTGTCTGCAGACCAGCTGGTAGAGCAGGGCTTCGGACCTTATTATATCGACCATACCACAGGTATCTGGCCTCAGGCGGCAGGAGGAATTCCTTTTAATGCATGTGAGTTCCAGTCAAAGGGAGATGTAATTACAGACCTTCATGAGGATATGGCTGCTGAGCAGAAAGCCAGAAGCACCTATGACAATATTCTGCGTGTTGTTAAGGATTACGATGTATGCGAACCCATCAAATTTCTGAGGGAAAGAGAAGTGGTCCATTACCAGAGATTCGGTGAACTGCTGCGCATTACCCAGGAGAAACTGGACAGCAGGAACTTCTATGCATTTAATCCAGCCTTTGACGTGCCAGCACCTTCCTGCCAGGACCAGATGGGGCAGATGTAAGCTGCACTTAGTACTGGATAAATAAAGTGCAATAAGGTGTAACAGATATAAGGCTGTCCTGCACCGAATCATGCGTGAAAGGCGCTGCGGGCCATTGGTAAAACCATGGGCCGCAGCGCCTTATCGTGATGTTGCCGGCAGGCAATACATATCATTCGTTTTGCTTCCGGTTCAGAGCAGTTGTCATCCGTGCAGCATTGATTCCGGTACAGAGGAGCTGTCAGTCACCCATACAGCGTTCCAACCGCACCAGTTCCCCGCCAATGAGTTCCACATCCTCCTCCTGATGGGTTGACAGGATGAGCAGCCGTCCATCCTGTTTCTCCTTAATATATGAAATGACATTGCGTTTCAATTCATCATCCATACCTGTAAAGGGCTCGTCCATAAGAAGAATATGGGAGGGGGTGAGGAGGGCGCGCACCACAGCTACCCGGCGTTTCATGCCGCCGCTTAAGGTGGATACAGGACGGTTCAGGCATTCCTCGGGAAGCAGGCGGGACAGTTCCCATTTTATCCGGGAGGGTTTGACTGACCGGCCGGCACACATGGATACATTTTCAATGGGAGAGAAGGATTCGCAGAGCCTGTCCTCCTGAAAGACAGGGGAAACAGTCAGGGAACTCATGTCCTGGGGCTGTCCGTCTGCCAGGATTCTGCCCTGGTCCGCCTGCTCCAGTCCCATCAGAATACGCAGAAGGGTGGTTTTGCCTGAGCCGGAAGGACTCATCAGACAGTAACAGTGTCCCTGATGAAAGGCCAGGTTCAGGTTTTTCAATACAGGCAAGCCGTCAAAGGATTTAGAAATATTCTGTAATTCCAGGGTCATTCCACATACGCTCCTCAATGCTTTATTTTCTTTAACAGATAAAGAAAGAAACGCTCAAACAGTGCGCTGATTACTATGATGACAAAAGTCCAGGCAAAGAGTCCGGCCGTGTCAAGGTACAGCTTGGAGTAGTAGAGCTGTTCTCCGATGGAGCCTTCCGGTATGCCGATAACTTCTGCGGCCACGCCGGATTTCCAGCTCATTCCCAGGGCGGTACGGCATCCATTTATAAGGTAGGGAAGGAGGGCCGGCACATAGATATAATGAATCCGCTTCCACATGGGCATGCGAAAGACCCTGGCCATCTCCAGCAGCTTTTCATCCGTGTGCTCCAGTCCGGACAAGGTGCTTACATAGACCATGGGCACCACGACCAGGAAAGCGGTAAACACTGCCAGGTTGCGTGAGCCAATCCAAATCAATGCCAGAATGACAAACGAGGCAACAGGGACTGACTTAATCAGCAGCATGACCGGGTCCAGCAGTTCTTTGACCAGGGGAAACAGGTAGGCCAGGCTTCCCAGGAGGATGCTCAGGGCAAAGGCCCCCAGGAAGCCAAGGCTAATCCTGCCGAACGAATTCAGGATGGTGGTCCAGAAGGAAGGGTCCGCCGCCTGCTCTGCCAGGGCCTTTATCATGTCCAGAGGGCCTACGAATATGATGCTGTTGTGTATCAGCAGATTGGCTGCCTGCCATACTGCAATCCAGAACAGCCAAACCAGATATTTTCTTATTCGTGTATTATGTTTCACGGGTTGGTTCATGAGGTATGTCTCCGAATTTTAAGGCACATAGTAAAAATCGTCTCCGGGCATCTGGCCGCCGATGGATTTAGGGTCCTGCTCATGTAAGGTGGACAGATAGCCGCTTAAGGCGTCCTTCATCTCCTGTCCTGTCAGACATACGATGTTGCAGTAGGGAAGGGCTTTCTGGGCAATGGGAGCCTTCTCCACAATACCCTGCTCTGCAATCAGCCGGGCGGCATCCTCTTCATGTTCCGCAGCGAAAAGGGTGGAAGCCTCATGGTCTTTTACGAAGTCTTCAATGGGGGAACGGTTTTCTCTGAGGAAATCGCTGCGCACCAGGGTAACGCCTGTCACCAGCATGCTTCCGGTGTCTTTGTTCAGGAGGTTCCACTGCTCCGTCAAATCCAGCACTGTTTTTAAGTCAGGGTTCTGGATGCAGGCAGCGGTGGCAAAGGGCTGGGGGAGGACGCCGATGGCGCCGGAATCCTGTTTCAGCAAAGATGCCACCTCGGTGGCTTCGGACTTAAACTGCAGGTCCACATCTGAGGCGGAAAGGCCATTTCCTTTTAACAGGTAATTCATCACATATTCAGGTGTGGTACCCTTTCCGGTCATGTAAATGGTGCGTCCCTTTAAGTCGGCCATGGAGGTAATGGAATCGTCTGAGGCCACCACATAGAGAACACCCAGGGTGTTGATATCCAGGACCGTGACATTTCCCTGGGTCTTGGCATAGAGCACGCTTGCAACATTGGCAGGCAGCAGGGCAATATCCAGGTCCCCGTTTGCAATCTTGCCTACCAGCTCGTCTGCCTTGCCGGCCATGGTGAATTCATAGACATTGGAGGTTTCGCCCCTGGCAGCTTTATCCATCAGGGATACAAGTCCCATGGAGGTAGGGCCTTTTAAGGAACCTACACGGATGGCTGCCTGGCAGGTCAGCTTGGTTTCATCAGAGCCGGTGTTCAGTTCACTGCCGGAACCGGATTCAGAGTCAGCGGATGAGGCTGCACCGGAAGGGCTGTCTGGGGCCTGGTTCTGGGCAGTTTTGTCCTCAGCTCCGGCTGCGGTCTGGGCATCAGACGGCATATCGGTCTGAGCCTCAGTCTGAGTCTCCGGGGAAGGCGTGACGGCAGTTTTTTTGCCGCATCCGCCCAGTACCAGGGAGGCGCCCATAAATGCCATTAAAAGTAAGGAAATATGTTTTTTCATTATACTTCAACTCCTCTCGTAAATATCCTTAACTATAGCACAACAGGCCTGTCTTTTCTATAAAATATTTGAGAAATATTATTGATATAAATATCACAATGTGAGATAATGAAGCCATGGTTTGGGTGAGCCCATAATACACGCAGATAGTGGAGGAATAAGGGATGAAAGTAACGATATGTATTGGAAGTGCCTGTCATTTAAAAGGGTCCAGAGAGATTATCAGTAAGCTCCAGAAGCTGGTGGATGAGAACGGCCTGTCTGATAAAGTGGACTTAAACGGTGCGTTCTGTTCCGGCAACTGTGACCATGGAGTATGCGTGACGGTGGAGGGTGAGCTGTATTCCCTGAAGCCGGAGGATACAGAGGAATTTTTTGAAAATGAGATTAAGGGGAGACTTTGATTATGGGCATGGAAATCATCGATTTCAAAGCCACAAAGTGCAAACACTGCTATAAATGCGTCCGTTACTGCGGGGTAAAGGCCATCCAGGTCAAGGATGAGAGGGCAGTCATCATGCCGGACAAGTGCATCCTGTGCGGCCATTGTCTGAAAATATGCCCCCAGTCAGCAAAAACCCTTAAGAGCGACCTGAATATGGTCCGCGGATTTTTGCGCGAAGGCATGCGGGTAGTGGTGTCCATTGCACCGTCCTATATGGGGTTATTGAAATACAAGACAATCGGTCAGGTGCGGGGAGCTCTGCTGCGCCTGGGATTCGAGGATGTAAGGGAGACTTCCGAGGGGGCTGCTTTTGTGACCGCCGAATATACGAAGCTCCTGGCAGAGCACAAGATGGAGAATATCATCACCACATGCTGTCCAAGCGCCAACGACCTGGTGGAAATCTACTATCCACAGCTCATACCTTACCTGGCCCCGGTGGTGTCGCCCATGATTGCCCATGGAAAGCTGCTGAAGGAAGAACTGGGACGTGATGTGAAGGTCGTGTTCCTGGGACCGTGCATTGCCAAGAAAAAGGAAGCCATGGACCTGCGGCATGAGGGCTATATTGACGCTGTATTAAATTTCAATGACATAAACAAATGGCTGGAGGAAGAGGACATCGTAATTGAGGACTGTGAGGACCGGCCATTTACAGCATTTGACCCAAAGGTGAACCGCCTGTATCCCGTGACCAACGGCGTGGTAAATTCCGTGCTGGCCACCGAGGAAAAGGGGGACGGATACCGGAAGTTTTATGTTCACGGAGAGGATAACTGTATTGATTTGTGCAGGAGCATGTCCCGCGGTGAAATCAAGGGCTGTTTTATAGAGATGAATATGTGTTCCGGCGGCTGTATCAAAGGGCCTACGGTAGATGACGAGTTCATATCCAGATTCAAGGTAAAGCTGGACATGGAGGAAAGCATCAGCAGGGAGCCGGCTGAGGAAAGGCAGATGGAGCCGGTGTGGGAAAATGTGAATTTCAGGAAACGGTTTGAGGACCATTCGCCCAGAGACCCCCAGCCTACGGAGGAACAGATACGGGAAATCCTGCGCATGACCAACAAGTTAAAGCCGGAGGACGAACTGAACTGCGGCGCCTGCGGATATCCTACCTGCCGGGAAAAAGCCATTGCCGTATTCCAGCACAAGGCGGAAGTGAGCATGTGCATCCCCTTTATGCATGAAAAGGCAGAATCCATGGCCAACCTGGTAATGGAGACCTCGCCTAACATTGTACTGATTGTGGGAGAAGACATGCGCATCATGGAGTACTCGGATGTGGGCGAGAAATATTTTGGCAGAACCCGTTCACAGGCATTGCAGATGTACCTGTATGAGCTCATCGACCCGGTGAATTTCCAGTGGGTATTTGATACACATCAGAATATCCACGGCAAGCGGGTGAATTATCCGGAGTATAATCTTTCCACCCTGCAGAACATTGTGTACATAGAGAAGGAAAATGCTGTTCTGGCCACCTTCATAGACATAACCCGAGAGGAGGAGCTGGCCAAGGAGGAGTATGAGAAAAAGCTGGAAACCATTGATTTGGCCCAGAAGGTCATACATAAGCAGATGATGGTGGCCCAGGAGATAGCCGGTCTTTTAGGCGAGACAACAGCTGAGACAAAGACCACTCTGACCAAGCTGTGCCATTCCCTGCTGGAGGACGGCAGCGATGCCGTGTATGCCGGGGGAGAACTGGACCGGGAGATACCGGGCGTACAGCTGGGAAGCGGAGCCGTGCCCTTAAAGGGAGTCATGACAGCCGGAAATCCGGCTGATGATGGAGGGGAGCAGAAGAAGCCTTCTACGGGATATGTCCATATCGGCAGCGCAAATCCGGGCGGCGGAAAGACCGGGTATGTCCATCTGAGCAATGCGGATTTAAAGAAACCAGGCGGCAACGGAGGTAGATAATGGGAATTACAGTGGATGTTGCATATAAAAGCCTGAACAAATACACCGAAATCCTGTGCGGGGACAAGGTAGAACTCCTGCAGACCGAGGATTCCAATATAATGATTCTGGCGGACGGCATGGGAAGCGGGGTCAAGGCCAATATCCTGTCCACGCTGACCTCCAAGATACTGGGAACCATGTTCCTCAACGGGGCTACCCTGGAGGAATGTGTGGATACTATCAGCGAGACCCTGCCCATCTGCCAGGTAAGACAGGTGGCCTATTCCACCTTTAGTATTCTGCAGGTATACCATAATGGGGATGCATATCTGGTGGAGTATGATAATCCCGGCTGTATATTCATACGGGATGGAAAGCTCATGGAGATACCCAAGAATGTACGGGTTATCCAGGGCAAGGAAATCAATGAATACAGATTCAAAGTCAAAAAAGGCGATGCCCTGATTCTCATGAGCGACGGCACCATCCATGCAGGTGTGGGAGAATTGTTGAATTTCGGATGGCTGTGGCAGGATATAGCTGATTATGCAGTGAGACAGTATCCTCTGACCGTGTCAGCCATGCGTCTGGCTGCATCCATCAGCAGGGCCTGTGACGAGCTGTACCAGTTCCGGCCGGGGGATGACACCACGGTGGCGTGTATGCGGATTATTGACAGCAAGCCTGTCCATCTGATGACAGGACCGGCCAGAAATCCGGAAGACGATATGCGCATGGTCCATGACTTCATGGATGACCCCAATGCCAGGACCATTGTATGCGGCGGAACCAGTGCAACCATTGTGTCCAGGGTGCTGGGGAAAAAGCTGGATGTATCGTTGGATTATGTGGACCCGGAGATACCGCCCATCGCGTACATGGATGGCGTGGATTTGGTTACGGAGGGTGTCCTTACCCTTAACCGGGTGCTTCAGCTGCTTCGCAGATATGTGAAAAATGAGACTGTATCCGAAGAATTTTTCCAGGAGCTGGATAAGCCCAATGGAGGCTCCATGGTGGCCAAGGTACTCATAGAAGACTGCACGGAGGTCCACCTGTATGTGGGCAAGGCCATCAACAGTGCATACCAGAATCCGGGACTTCCCTTTGACCTGGGCATCCGTCAGAATCTGGTGGAGCAGCTGAGGCATGTGATTGAGGAGATGGGAAAGACAGTGATGGTTACGTATTACTAGTTTTGTACTCCATTTAATACTTGCATTTTTAGAGTAAATATAGTAGATTTCTAGTGTTGATATAATTTTAACAAACTCGAATTGTGATAATAGAGCAGACATATATGGCACGGGCCGGTGATATGTATCGCACGCAGGAGACCAAAGGACGGTCTCCAAGTGCTCATAACGAACCACTGCACTAAGCTAGAAAGGGACCTCGCTAAGTGCCAGTGATATGTATCGCACGTAGGGGACCAAAGGACGGTCTCCAAGTGCTCATAACGAGGAGGAGAAAAAAATGGTAACCAATGATGCGACAATCCTGCGTTTGAAACACGATGTACTTTACGAGGTGGCTAAGGCTGCATGGGAAGGGAATCTGGACGAGAAGCGGGAGAAGATTCCATATTCCATGATACCGGGGCCTCAGGCGACGTACCGCTGCTGTATCTATAAGGAGAGGGAAATCATCCGGCAGAGGGTACGCCTGGCAGAAGGAAAATGTCCTACCGGGAAGGACACATCCAATGTGGTCCAGGTCATCAATGCGGCCTGCGAGGAATGTCCCATTGCATCCTACATAGTGACTGACAACTGCCGTAAGTGTATGGGAAAGGCCTGTCAGAATTCCTGTAATTTCGGAGCCATCAGCATGGGGCGTGAGCGCGCTTATATCGAGCCCAGCAAATGTAAGGAATGCGGTAAATGTTCACAGGCCTGTCCCTATAACGCGATTGCCCATCTGGAGCGTCCGTGTAAGAAAATTTGTCCGGTGGATGCCATTACATATGATGAGTACGGCATCTGTGTGATTGATGAGAAAAAATGTATCCAGTGCGGAGCTTGTATCCATAGCTGCCCATTCGGAGCCATTGGTTCCAAGACCTTCATGGTGGATGTGATTCGTCTGATTAAGGCAGGAAAACGGGTGGTTGCCATGGTGGCGCCTGCCACAGAGGGACAGTTTGGTTCTGACATTACTATGGCCAGCTGGAAAATTGCATTAAAGCAGCTGGGATTTGCAGATATGATAGAAGTGGGATTGGGCGGAGACATGACAGCTGCCTACGAGGCAGAGGAATGGGCCCAGGCCCATAAGGAGGGGAAGAAAATGACAACCTCCTGCTGTCCTGCCTTTGTGAACATGATTAAACAGCATTTTCCCACATTGCTGGAGAATATGTCCACTACGGTGTCCCCTATGTGTGCAGTCTCCAGAATGATAAAGAGCGAGAATCCGGATACGGTCACTGTCTTTATCGGTCCCTGCATTGCCAAGAAGAGCGAGAGCCTGGATTTGAATGTAAAGGGTAATGCAGACTATGCAATGACCTTCGGTGAGATAAGGGCCATGATGCGCGCCAAAGGAGTGGAGCTTCAGCCGGCTGAGAATGACTATCAGGAAAGTTCTGTGTTTGGAAAGCGTTTTGGAAACGGCGGCGGTGTCACAGCAGCCGTACTGGAGTGCCTGAAGGAGATGGAGGAGAGCACAGATATCAAGGTAGCCCGCTGCAACGGGGCCGCAGAATGCAAGAAGGCACTGCTGCTCATGAAGGTTGGAAAACTTCCAGAGGATTTTGTGGAAGGAATGGCATGCGTAGGCGGCTGCGTGGGCGGTCCCAGCCGGCATAAAACCGAGGTGGAGGCCAAGAAGGCCAGAGACCAGCTGATTGGTTCTGCAGAAGAGAGACATGTGCTGGAGAATCTGAAGAAGTATCCGATGGGTGCGTTTTCGATGCATAGGCATTAAGCTGCGGTAGTTTGGATGCCGAATTGTGGTTTTGAAGAGAGATGACGGATGAAACCACAAGATATAGTGGTTTTTGAGGAAAAATTGAGTGGATTTGCGACCTGAAAATGGGTGTTTTTCAGGGCGTGAGAAATAGATGCCAAGCCCCGGAAGATGACTTTTCCGGGGTATTTTATTGGTTTTAACACACAAGAGGTACGAAAGTAAAAAGAACATAAAGAATAGTCTGATTATAAAAACAATAAGTATAAAAAATTTTGATTCGATATATCAACTCTTAATTTTTCATAAGGTTAAGGAGGGAATCTACATACATCTTTTCAAAGGGGATAAGAGAAAGGCAGCCCTCCAAAAGGTGAACGTTATCCAATTATCTATATTGTTCCAGTAGCTGTTCAATCCTGTTCTGCATTTCTTCTACGGTATGAGCTCTGGAACGGGCACAGTCCTGTGCCTGCTTATTACAGATAAGGCATTTACGATAGACAGGCCTTGATAACTTTTCACCGTTCGTATCTATTACATCAATATCGAATAAGCGGCCAAGTGGGTGGGATTCTTCAATCCCACTCATTATTTTTTTAAGTGTTACTGGGGGTCCTGCTACACATAGTATGTATTCATCACCAGTTTTTTCGTGGATTTCCCATTCTTCTAAAATAGGACAGGAATCCGTGCTAAGGGCGTTCAATATTTCCATTTTCCCATCATGGAATAATCTACGGATTTCAGGTGTGGTTTTTACGGGACCAGGAATATTCATGCAGAACGAAATAACAGGAGCATGATATTTTTCAATAAGCAGCTGTTGCCCGCCCGCCCGTTTCTCGCGCCGTTCCATCATATCTGTAATGGTTACATAAATTCCTGACAGCATTTATTCATCCTCTTTTCATTTTGTTTTTAGTAATGAATCACATTATTACTTGCTTTTATCTTACTAATTACAGGGGCAGCTTTGTCACTGGAAAAATATTCATATGTGGAAAATGGAACCAGCTCCTTCAAGCGGGTAAAGTCATGGTTTTGAATTGCTTTCCTGACAGTTGAAGCACTGATTGGATTCCCTTTCCATTCTTTTCGGGGGACAATGATGCAGTCGATTCCACCTTCGGGCAGTTTCTGCTTCATGATGCCGTTATATATTCTGGTAACGACGCTGTCAGGCTCCTCCCCTACATATCTGCGTGTTATTCCAAGTACTTCTGCAATACGGCAAAAGACGGTTAAATCAAGCATGGCATGACTTTCAATTACAGTATTTTCGTCTTTTTGAAAGTAACTGGGAAACGTTGCATTACTGATGATATACGGGCCGCTTTCATGATAAATAATATTATGCAGGTGCGCCGTACCTTTCATGATTAAATCTTTTCTTATATTAAAAGGTACCAGGCTTGCATCTTCGCTTACCATAAACAGATGGACAATATCATTTTCGAGACTTGCTGTTTCTGCCAGATATTGATGGCCCAGCGTAAAGGGGTTGGCGTTCATGACAAGGGCGGCAACCTTTTCCCCGCTTTTTCTTGTTTTTTCTAAGCTTGAAAGATAAGATGAAAATCCGTTTTTTTTATTTTCCATAAATACAAGCTGATTTTCAATTCTTACAGTTTCATAAAAACCTAAATCCCGGAAGAATTTAGCGGAGTTACATTTTGTGTAGAGGAAGATATGTGCGTTTCCTCTGGAAAACTGCTCCTCCATCAGATGCGTGACAACCTGATTCATCAGGCCTTCTCCTTGGTGGGCGCTGCTGACGGCCAAACAGCGGAGCGTATTATTAAAACAGCTTCCAGTGGCTATGATATTCATATCATCGTCAAAAATGCCGCAGGTGTAATCAAGATTTATATCCCGGCGGATTCCCTCATCAGCCAGAAGCCTGTCAATTAAATGATGACTTCTTTGGTCGGAAGGGTATATCTTGGAAATATTATAGACTGACATTTGAATCCTCCTCTTTTAATTCCTTGAATATGTTAATGAACGCTTCCACTTGTGCAAGCGACAGCGCGCTGTCTGAATACATAAGATAAGTGGAGCGGACAAAGGGCTCGCCGTTTGCAAAGAATAGCGGTTTCATATTACCATGAAAATCTCTCAGACATATTTCCGGGACGATTGCCCAGCCAAGTCCACGGTTTACCATTTCAACACAGGTTCCTATACTGTCTACGATAATTCCCTTTGCCTGATTCACTTGAATGTTATTTTCGTGAATCCATTGCGCAAGTTCCCGTTCAAATACAGAATCGGTTTTATGGCCAATATATGGGATTTCGCTGAGTGGCAACCCTTTATAAGCAGGGGACGATATTACATATATATTTTCCCTGTCTAATAATAGTCTGCTGCCTTTCCATGGATATTCTCCCCTTATGATTGCCACATCCAGCTCCCCATCTAGAATCTGAAGATATAATTTTCTGCTATGGTCAGTAACGATGTGGGTATTTACATGGGGATATCTGTTCCGGTACGTTGCGAGGATATCAGGAAAGCGGTAAAGAGCATAATTGATTGATATACCGGCATTCAGCGTGCCACAGACGTAAGGACGTTTGGTATTCAAAGCTGTACGCATTTCCTCCATCTGTGCGGCGGCTGTTTGGGCATAATGCAGGACAATCTCACCTTCCGGGGTAAAGTGGATGCCCTGTCTGGAACGGATTAGGAGTTTGATGTCCAGCTCCTGCTCAATGGCATTAATACGTTTGGAGAGAGAAGACTGTGTAACATATAAAAGGTCGGCTGCATGTGTAATGTTTTTTGTTTTATCTAAGGCTGTAAGTAGTTCAAAATCCCTTTCATCCATAGGGGGTTCCTCCTGACTTTGTGGAATATGCACAAAAATCAATATGCGTTTTTGGTGAAAATATATAGCTGATTTATTCCAAATAAGTATGAAATAAAGAAATTATAATTAATGTTTGGAATGTATATATTTGGATGTGTCAATTAGAATATCATCCGTTTTTGTTTGATTTTATAAGAACTATTATACATCATGAAATAAAAATGTAAATAAAATAATCATTCTAAAATGGAATGGAATATACAGAAAAAAGTGACTTTTACATTTACTATAAAAAGGTGTTTAATGTAATTATCTGATAAACGCAGTGTAGCAGAACAAAATATTAAAGGAGAATGAGCATGGAAATTCAGAAAACAGCAATTGCTGGAACCTTAGAATCCAGCGATGCACAAATCACGGTAGAACCATCAGCCGCAGGAATTGAGCTGTCAATTGAAAGCAGTGTCATGAACCAATACGGACGCCAGATTAAAGCAACCGTTATTAAGACATTGGAGGAACTTGGTGTTAAGAGCGGTAAGGTTGCGGTAGTTGATAAGGGTGCGTTGGAATGTACGCTGAAGGCACGTGTGGAATGCGCGGTATTAAGAAGCAATGGCGCTTCTGAAAAAGATATTCCATGGGGAGGTGCGGTAAGATGATTAAACGTAAAAAACCGGAAAAGAACAGACTTCGCAGGACAATGATGTTTATGAATGCCCAGAAACCGGGGTTGATTAAGGATGCCTATATTTATGGTACGGACAGCATTATCCTAGACCTTGAGGATGCGGTGGCGGAGAATCAGAAAGACGCGGCAAGGTTTTCCTTATATCAGGCGCTTAGAAATATTGATTACGGTGATACGGAAGTGATTGTACGGATTAATGGTCTGGACACGCCGCACTGGAAAGAAGACATACGCTGCGTAGTGGCCGGCGGGGCGGATGGTATCCGTATTGCTAAATGTGAGAGCGCACAGGATGTCCGTGATGTTGAAGATCAGGTGGTTGCAGCGGAGAAAGAATTTGGAGTTGAGATAGGGAGAACACTTCTTATGGCAGCCCTTGAAAGCCCAAAAGGAATCATGAATGCTTATGAAATCGTAACAGCATCGGAAAGGATGTTTGGTTGTGCAATTTCTGGAGGCGATTTTAGAAAGAGCATGCATGTGCGTATTGAAGAAGGTGGAATTGAAATGCTGGCTGCCAGAGGCCAGATGCTGCTTGCGGCCCGTGCGGCAGGTGTGCAGTGTTTTGATACGATGTTCCCCAATATTGACGACATGGAGGGCTTCAAGGCGGAAGTTATCCAAAACAGGAAGATGGGGTTTGACGGTAAGAGTATTGTTAATCCCAAACAGATTAAGTTTGTCCATGATACCTTTGCCCCAACACCCAAAGAAATTGCTTATGCGGAGAAGCTGGTCCGCTCCTTTAACGAACAGGCTGATTCAGGAGTCGGTGTTTATACGGTAGATGGCAAAATGGTTGATATTCCATTTTTTGAGGATGCAAGAAGAGTCATTGCGCTTGCGAAAGCCTGCGGCGTCTATCACGGCGATTTATAAGAAAGGGGATGGAAAAATGAAGAATGCAGTGAATAGGGAAATACCGGATGAACTTTTGGTAAATGGCAAGGAGGTTTACCAGGGTAAGTATTATATGGACGGGAAATATATCAAAAAGGATTCGCCAAAGTCATGTCGAAAGGTGAAGCCGGAGGAAAGCAAAATCTGTCAATCAATTCGCGAAGCATGCGAAAAATGCGGAGCTCATGATGGAATGACATTTTCTTTCCACACGGAACTGCGGGACGGCGATTACGTCGCAAGTATGGTGGCAAGAGTATTAGTTGAAGAAATGGGTCTTAAAGACATAACAGTTGCATCTACCTCCCTGGGAACTGCCCAGGACGTTATTGCGGATTACATTGAGCAGGGAAAGGTAATCGGAGTTCAGACTTCAGGTGTAAGGGGAAGGATTGGCGAGGTCATTTCGGCTGGAAGGCTTGCCAGTCCTGCCATCATCAGAAGCCATGGAGGGAGACCCCGCGCGGTAGAGGCAGGAGAGGTACATATTGATATTGCTTTTCTGGCAGCAGCCTCTTCCGATTGTTGTGGAAATGCAAGCGGCACAGGCGGTAAAAACAACTTTGGATCAATGGGCTTTGGTATCCATGATTCCCATTATGCAGACCACACGGTCATCATCACAGATACGCTGGTTGACTTCCCTAATTTACCGTCATCCATCTCTGCCATAGACGTAGATTGTGTATGTATAGTGGATGATATCGGTGATGCAACAAAAATCTCAACAAAAGAGGCGAGGATTACAGATAATCCAAGAGAACTTATGATGGCAGAAAATGCTGCAAAGGTAATTGCCGCGACACCGTATTTTAAGGACGGGTTCTCTTTCCAGACAGGAGTTGGAGGCCCATCCCTGGCGGTTAACCGGTTCCTGGAAGAACATATGCTTGGAAAGGGAATTACCATGAGCTTTGCGTTGGGTGGAACCAGTAGTTCGGTATGTCAGCTGATGGATAAAGGATTGGTAAAACACATTTGCGATACACAGGATTTTGATATGGGCGCAATTGCCCATATCACACAGAATCCAAACCACCACGAAACAGATTTGAGCGAATATGCAAATCCCGCCAATAAAGGTGCATATGTTAATAAGCTGGATTTTGTTGTGCTAGCAGCACTGGAGATAGATACAAAGTTCAATGTAAATGTCATCACTGGTTCAGATGGGGTACTTCGCGGCGCGCCAGGCGGACATCCCGATACCGCGGCAGGAAGCAAATGCTGCATTATCGTCACGCCGCTGACAAGAGGGCGTATGGCCACTGTGTGCGATGAAGTGGTGACCGTTACGACACCGGGCGACTGCGTGGATGTATTGGTAACTGACTATGGCATTGCGGTCAATCCGCTGCGTCAGGATTTAATTGATTGCCTGGAACGGGCGGGGATTATCCATGTTACAATAGAAGAGCTTAAAGATAAAGCATATAGCCTTGTGGGTACGCCGGATCATCTGGAATGGGAGGACAAGGTGGTGGCGATTGTGGAATCCAGGGATGGTACAATCCTGGATGTTGTTAAAAAAATCAAGCCATTACAATTAGACTAACAATCATACGTACAAAAGTTCATAATAAAGTAATGTATATGGGAGGTTCTTGAATGCAGTTAGCTGTGATTGGTTTTATTTTGATGTTAGTACTGATGTATGTACTAATCAGGGAAAAATTATCCCCGCCAGTGGCATTTATTCTTCTTCCGCTTATTGCGGCAGTTGTTGCCGGCTGTAATATGGAAGCCATAGCGGGGTTCATTAAAGATGGAATGGCAACCATGCTTAGTACAGCGATTTTATTTATTTTTTCAATTTCATATTTTACGTTGATGTCAGACGCAGGGTTATTCGACCCTATTATTAACTTTTTAATTAAACGTACCGGGAAGGGCTTAACAACAATTTTTCTGGCAATTGTGTTAACAACTTTTGTTGCTCATTTAGACGGTTCCGGTGCTACAACCTTTTTAATTGTAGTACCGGCATTCCTTCCAATTTGTAAAAAAGTCGGCATCAGGCCCCAGGCCCTTTTAGGCTCCATGTGTGGCGCCTATGCAACAATGAACATTGTTCCGTGGGGTGGGCCTACCATGCGTGCAGCGTCAGTAGCAGGTATAGAAGCAGGCGATTTATATGCTTTTATCGGGCCGGGAGTCATAGCAATTGCGCTTATGGCTTTTGTGATTGCATACATAGTTTCCAAAATTGAAAAAAAGAGGGGCGCCGGGACTGCTGTGATTGAATCAAATGCAACAGGAGCAGTGAATGAAGCAGAAACAGAAGGAAAGAAGGTAAAGAAAGGAATTTACTATTTCAATCTTATCCTTACGCTGACTATGCTGGTGGTGTTGTTTATCGATCAGCCATTGCCGTTGTATTCCGTATTTATGCTTGCTTTTGCTGTTGCACTTGTAGTAAATTTCCCAAATGTGAAGGACCAGAATCATAAAATCAAACATTATGGTACCAATGCAATGGTAATGTGTATGACATTATTTTCGGTAGGCATTTTTATGGGAGTGATTAGCGGCTCCGGAATGGTGGAAGCTATGGCAACCACGATTGTAAATGTCCTTCCGGCAGGCCTGTCCCCGCACATGCACTGGATTATGGCGCTTTTTGCAGTCCCTCTTATGATGATATTGGGAACGGATGCATTTTATTATGCGCTGTTGCCGATTATCATAGGTGTGGTGGAACCATTTGGTGTAGCCCCAGAAATCGTTGCGGCCACATTTCTTTTAACGGCAACGTTTGGAACACCGGTAAGTCCCTCTGTTGCGGCAGTTTATGTTGGGCTCGGTCTTACGGATGTCTCGATTGGTGACCATATTAAATATTCTCTCCGGCTGGTATGGCCAGCCAGCATCGCAGTTTTAATCATCTCTACAATACTTGGAGTGATTAAATTTTAAATATTCATGAAGGAAAGGCGGTATTTTTATGGAAGATGTAATGGAAATCATCCTCAACAAAATATCTTCGCTGGCAATGGAAGGAATTCTGTTTGAGGTTTCAGCGACTCCCAAACCAGGTCTTGTGGACAGGAATAATGCTGGCGCACATAAGGATATGGATTATTTTACGTTCATGTCTTCCGCTGCCGCCCTTCATGATACATTTGACATTTTTGCAAGGCTGGGTTGGGAGTATAGAAATGAACCCATAGAAAGTCTGCTTCAGTCACTTCGCTGCGTAGGTGTAAAAGCAGAACATAGAATGTTTGCATTTACAAATGGGGTTAATACCCATAAAGGCATGATTTTTACTTTGGGAATTCTCTGCGGCTGCGCAGGATGGGCAGTCGGAAAAATGCCATTATCCGCTGTCAATTTAAGCAGGCTTGCAGCCAGGATGTGTAAAGGCATCTGTATGCGTGAATATACGGATTTGGAACATAAGACCACATTGACTAAAGGTGAGCGCATGTACTTAAAATATGGATGTACAGGCGTAAGAGGAGAAGTGGAACAGGGATATCCAACTGTGATTCAGATTCTGCCAATCTATAGTAAACTTCGCAGCGTTGATATCTGTATTAATGATGCTCTGGTTCAGACACTGCTGCATCTGATTGCCGATACATGTGACACTAATATACTCTCCAGACATGATATGCAGACAGCTTTGTTTGCCAGACAATGCGCAAAAGAAGCGCTGCGGCTTGGAGGGATATTTACAGAGCAGGGGAAGGAATCAATAGAGAACATGGATCAAGTGTTTATAGAACGATATATCAGTCCTGGGGGATGTGCAGACCTTTTAGCCGTTACTCATTTTATATATAGTATAGAAAATTCTGAATTACTCAAATATAATATCCTTATCGGGAGTCAGTCGGAATATGTGGAGGTATAATTATGGGGCTTCAAATAATAGCATTGGTTACACTTACCGCAGCAATTGTGCTGGGGTTTGTTAAAAAAATAAATGTAGGAATTGTATCATTAGGTCTCTCATTGGCCCTTGGTTTGGTTGGAGGGGTTAAAGCGAATGTTATATTTGCAGGTTTTCCGGGAAAACTCTTTATCACACTTTTAGGGACCATGTTTTTATTCTGTTTGCTGCAGGAAAATAAAACGCTGGAATTGTTATCAAAGAAAATGGTCGCGTTAGTTGGGAAACATACATATCTAATACCTATTCTGATTTATCTGTCATCTTTTATTCTGTCTGCGGCCGGACCGGGGGCCATATCAGTACAGTCGGTCATGATTATTTTTGCAGTGTCGCTTTCCGTACAAATGAATGCGTCCCCGATTTTGATGGGAGGCATGGCTATTCTTGGGGCGGTAGGAGGAACTGCGTCACCCATAGCGTTAACGGGTATCATTGTCACTGACATTACTGCGGAAATGGGGTATTCGGGTCTTGCAATGCCTGTATTTATAGGGATTAGCGCGGCAAATCTTATCTGTGCCCTGGTACTTTATATCGTATTCAAGGGATATAGATTAAAATCAGAAGTGACGGTGAACCGCGCGGGGATTCCGAAGTTTAATAAACAGCAGAAACTGGGGATAGCAGCGATTATTATATTGATTATCATTGTGGTTGGACTTCAGTATGATGTTGGATTGGTATCATTTGCTTTAGCACTTATCCTTATTTTATGTAAATCCGTAAATGAAAAAGCAGCCTTTAAACTGATTCCATGGAATGTCTTAATCCTGATCTGTGGTGTGAATGTCCTGATGGCCGTGACAAAGGATATGGGAGGAATTGATTTACTCTCAAGGATTCTTGCTTCCATGATGAACCAATATACAGCCTCACCGCTTATTGCTTTAACAGCTGGTCTGATGTCGTGGTTCAGTTCTGCAAATGGGGTGGTCTTCCCAACACTGATACCCACAGTTGCTGATATAGCAGGTAATGTAGGCGGGACAGTTACTGTGTTAGAGATGATAATGGCTATTGTGGGCGGTGCAACCGTAGCAGGAATCAGTCCGCTTTCTACAGGAGGCAGCTTAATCCTGGCTTCCTATACGCAGGAAACGGATGCGACAGACAAGGAACAGCAATCCTTATTCGCCAGGCTGTTTGGCGTATCATTTGCAGCGGTTGTAATCGTGGTTGTTTTTGCACTAATCGGTGGTTTTAAGCTGTTTTGTTAGTGGGAAAGGAGCAGTAAGTGAAACAATATGCATATGTTGGCTGCAGGACAACAAAAGAAAGAAATGCAAGAGGAAAAGGAATCAGCGTTTATGAGATAGAAGATGGAAAATGGAATTTAAAGCAAATAAAAGGTGACCTTATTAATCCGTCATATCTTTGTATGGATAGGACAGAAAAATTCCTGTATACGGTTCATGGGGATCAAAGTGAAATCAGCTCCTTTTTGATTGAAGAAGATGGGACATTAGCATATATCAATACGGTTTCTACAGGCGGGGTTAATCCGGTACACTTGTCTGTTGATAAAACAAACCAATGGATATTTGTGGCTAACCTTCAAACCGGGACAGTTGCTGTGATTCCACGAGTCGAAGATGGAAGCCTGCAGGAGTTGAAACAGCTCTATACGATTCCGGGAAAAGAGGAGGGGACCGTATCACATCCACATCAGGTATTACAGGATATTCATCAGAATTACCTGCTTGTATCCTGTCAGGGAAGGCTTTATGGCTTTGGTCAGGTTGATGTATTCCGAATCAATAGCGATACAGGGGAACTGGAAAAAACATGTGTGGTCAGCTCGCGGGAAATAGCGGAGCCCAGGCATATGGTATTTCATCCAAATAACAGATTTTGCTACGGTGTGAATGAGAAAGACTATTCAGTTACTTATTATCAGTTTGATGAAGAAGATGGCCGGCTTGAGGCGAAACAGATTGTACCTGCTTTGCCAGATACTTACACCGGAGATGGCTGGGCAAGCGGCATATTGATGGAGCAGGCAGGGAGACATCTGATTGTATCAAACCGTAAACATGATAGTGTTACCTGCTTTGAGATTAATCAGGATAATGGCATGTTAACCTTTAAAGATAACATAAAAACAGAAGGAAAGCAGCCCCGCTTTATTGCGGTGAACCCATTAAATAACACTGTGATAGCAGCAAATGAACTTTCCGATAATTTAAGGGAAATCAATGTTTGTCCAGAACGGGGAAAGCTTGAAATGATGGATATGGAAATACATACAGAAAGCCCTGTATGTGTAATATTTAAGCAATGATAGTGAGTTTATTTCTAATAACTCCAGTTAAGAGAACTTTATAAAACTAATAAATTAATAAGCAGATGAGAATTACTTTGGGGGTAGGTACTTTAAATTATGCCTTGTAACACGCTGTAAGCCACCGTGTTGGCTTTTTAGGCGAGGGATGGAGAAATGGGCCATACTACAATAGGTCTGGCTAGATTGGCCCAATATGAAAAATTCTACTTTTGTATAAGGAAAACCGATATTGACACTTCACATTAGCATCCATAAATCAAACCGTATTCCCCGTTCGATTTGTGTGCAGGTTAAAGGGAGGTGCACCTAAAGGCGCCCCTCCCGGCCACAAACGCCCGCAATGCGGGCGTTTTTTCTTTTCCACGAAGGTGCACCTGTTTGGAGCTTTGGTCACCTGACAGGTGGTCGGTTTTAGCTGGAGGTTACGTAAATACAAGCAAAATAGCACATTCTTAGGTGTACCTTGTAGGTGGTTCTGCTGTATTTGGGACAAAATCTTTATGGCATGTGGATATGGACTTCTGCCAGGATATCCGATATGGTGTTGGCGGAAGGAGGAGTGCCCATGAAGAAGACTACAAGGGAACAGTGTGAGGAAATGATAGCAGTTAGGGTAGAAGCGCTGGTAAGCCGCTGGCAGGAAGAAAAAACACAGGAAGAAAGAAATGCAGACCACAAGTTGAATGAGCGCATGGACCATTGGATGAAGGAAATCACCATGGAGCAGAGAGATGCCATAGAGGATTGTATTGATGACATGCTGGATGGAAATGGGATGTGTCAGATGTATCTGTATGAGGAAGGGGTGAAGGATGGGATACGGTTGATGAAAATGATTTGGGATTTGTGACAGTATGTTCGTGGGATAGCCGTCATATCGTGTGGCGGCTTTTTTGTTTGGAAAGGAATAACGACACGAAAAAAAACAAATACATGCATCACCCGTACAAAAAAATATATGCCACGCCAAGGGGGGAGTCTGTCTATCCGGTGGGCTATGCTCTGGCCCATGGTGGGCTGCCAAGAAGTACCCAATGGAATATTTAGTACAGATGGAAAGAATAAAAAGCATTTAAGGCGTGATAAGCTGAGTAAAAATAACTAAAGTTGTATGTGAATTTTTGACGAAATCGAATTTTTGAGGTTATCAAAAGGGGCCTGAAACTGAACTAATAGTGAGGGGAATATTTTTTCTAGAAATGTAATCTGCAAGCTTGGTCGTATGCTGAAATTGTGTATCTTAAGAAAATTGTAAGAAGAAATCTGGTTATCAGAAGGCCTGTTTTTTACCACTAGTGGTAGGGGGATATTTTCTTTAGAAGAGGATGGTATGAGGGTGAGAAACTGGTTAGTCCATTCGTGTGTAAAGAAAAACATAAGTCCATCCCGGGCAACCCATTGAAATTGTCCATTAATGAGAGGGGAATGTATGAGTACAGGGGAGGCTGATTCAACGAAGTTATCTGAAGGATTCACATGAAGGAAGAAAACATCTCCCATCAACAACAGATAAATTCAACTAAAATACTATGTATTTTCATAGGGATTTTCAGGGGAGCACTGTGTATAAATTCTGAAAATTAAATTTGTTGGTTATCAGAAGGCCTATTTTTTGGCTCTTAAATAATAGAGGGGTATTTTTTAAAAACGGGAATGGAAGGAGAGAAGGGGGTATAACCGGTCCATCTCTTAAGCGGGAGACTGGATATATTATATTCCACAAAAGAAAAAATGAATCATACAGGCCTGACCAAAAAGGATGGGAGTATGCCTGTCCGCCGTACATTGACAACTTCATATCCAGCCAATCTGTTACATTGGCTGTCCGGTCGTGAGGAACGAAAGCGACGTGAGGGGTGCGCGATGACTGCCTGCAGGACGTGGTCCTGTCCATAGATGTGTGTTACATCTTAAGGCAAGAGCGGTATACATCTGACTCTCAATCAATCTTAAGCAGGGTTGAATCGCCATGGCCCCGGACAGCTGACAATGATACTTCCGTCCAGTCACAGCCCCCTTGGCCGGGGACCACGCAATGAGGGCGGCCCCCGGAGAACCCGGAGGAGGTGGGATTCCTATGATGCCTGTCAGCTGCAGGCAGGCGGACTGGCTGCCCTGTCCGGGCATTCTTCTGGACAAGCTTCGGGGAGTAGTGTCGAATAGAAGCACAAATAGGAAATGGAAAGAAGGTGGTTTCAATGTCAGACCATGCAGGCATTCTTCCGGGATGACTGCATGGATGTGGGATGGAACGAGGCCAGGATGGATGAACGTGTTAAGGATGAGCATTCCCATAATGGCTCAAGGAGCGATACGCATGAAGACATCCGTGAGGTGGAAATAGGGTATTCCCGGAGGAACTATGGAAACAATGGAGCTGCTTCAATACCTGCGATTCAGGGAAGTACAAAAGATACTGGATGAACTGCTGCGCCAAAGGATGATTGACCCCGTCATGTATGACTTGGTCCTTCGGAAGTACCAAAGGATATGTTCCCAACATGTTGTATAAAAATGTGGAAATTCGGAGAACTAATACTTGATATGGTGCAGGAAGTGTGGTAATGTGTCTTGTTGAAAACGGAGGAAAGGAGGTACAACAAGTGGCAGAAGTATTATGCATCCCAAAGACCATACCAGAGCATACAGGATACCGGATACGGAGCATTCGTGTGTGTGCATACTGCCGTGTGAGCACGGATGACGATGGCCAGTATCACTCTTATGACGCACAGATGGAGTATTATAAGGGGCTTATCCAGAAAAATCCGGACTGGGAATTCTGTGGGATTTATGCGGACGAGGGCATAAGCGGAACCAGCCGATGGGGGAGGGAGGACTTCTGGCGGATGCTGGAGGAATGCGAAAAAGGAAGGATAGACCTCATACTAACCAAATCAATCACCCGGTTTGCCAGGAACACAGTGGACACCTTATCCACGGTCCGCCATCTGAAGGAACTGGGGGTAAGTGTGTATTTCGAGAAGGAACGCCTGAATACCCTGATGGAGGAGAGCGAGGGAATCCTGACCGTATACGGTGCGGTTGCACAGCAGGAGTCCGAAAACATATCCCAAAACGTCCATTGGTCAGCAGTGAACCGGTTCCGGCATGGCACATTCGTGTTAAGCAGGCGGCCGTATGGATATGATAAGGATGAAGAGAAGGAACTGTTTGTCAAGGAGGATGAGGCAGCATGGGTCCGCAGGATGGCCAGCATGTACGTGAATGGAGTGAGCGGGATGAGGATAGCCGAATACCTGAATCAGAACCAAGTACCGGCACCTTATGGCGGGCGCTGGTCCTCCGAGGCGGTCCTTCGGATTTTGTTCAACGAGAAAACGGTGGGTGACTGCCTTCACCAGAAAACCTATTCGACTGGAACGGTGCCGTTCCGGACGGAGAAAAACCATGGGAAGAAGCCGCAGTACTATATAAGGGATGACCATGAAGGTATCCTGAGCAGGGATGAACAAATGAAGTTACAACAGATAAAGGAGCACCGTCTTGGCAGCCGGACCAGGATGAATCAGCGTGAGAGTGGAGGAGCCTATATCCTAAGCGGGAAGGTGGTATGCGGGGAATGCGGGAGAGCTTTCATCCGTAAGAAGGAGCAGAAACAAACGAGAGTGTCCATCAAGTGGAGATGTCCGGGCCACCGGTCAGAGGCATGCCAGTGCTTTACCAATGAGATATGGGAAGAGGATATAAAAAACACGTTTGTGAATGCTTTTAATACTCTCGCGGGACATGCCGATGAGTTATTTGGCCCAATCATACAAGGGGTAAAGAGGATACAGGAGGCCAATGGTCTCCATGAGGAATCAGCAGCGTTAAACCAAAAGAAACTGGAACTAAAAGAGCAGAGACATATACTCAGGCAGTTAAAAGCAAATGAGTGTATCGACTCTGCTCTTTATTTTGAGGAGAGCCGAAAGATTGAAGGAGAGCTAAACAGATGCAGGTCAGAGGAAAAACAGCTGCATTGTAACGGCACCCACCGTGCTATAATAACAGGATTGCAGTCCACCCTGCACCAGCTCCAGGGATATGATGGGAAGATGCAGGCATTCGATGGTGACCAGTTCATCCTCCTGGTCCGGGAAGTCTCGGTGGGAAAGGGACGGGAGCTGAGTTTCCATCTGCGGTGCGGACTTATCCTATATGAGCCGGTCATATGACAGGAGGGATGCTATGTGAACAACTATATCACCTACGGGTACCATCTGGTTGACGGATACATGAGAATGAATCCAGAGCAGAGTGAAGCTGTACGCCTTATCTTTGATGCATATGACGGAGGGGCATCCATCAAAAGGATAGCTGGGATGCTAAAGGACAAGAAGGTACCATCCTCCCGTGGGAAACCGTCCTGGTCACCAGCCCTTATCCGGAAAATCTTGCGTAACAAGGACTATCTGGGAGTAGAGCCGTACCCAAGAATGATTGAAGAAGAGAAGTTTGACCGGGTACAGGGGTGTTTAAAACGCTCCCGGGATTTATGGAACCAGCGTCATCCATCCGGCACCGTCCAGGGAACATCCATGTATACAGGCCGGTTGATATGCAGCAGCTGCGGAGGGGTATATTCCATCTATAAGCAGAGTGGCAAAGAGGACAGTAGAAAAGTCCGGTATTGGAAATGCAGGCATTACGACCCGGCCACGAAGGACCCCTGTAAGATGCCCATCTTGACAGAGAAGCAGCTGGATGGAATGTTCTTACAAGTACTTATGCGGATGAAAACAGAGCCGCCCCTGTACCATGAGGAAACGAAAAAGATACTGACCGGAATCATCAAAGAAAGACAGCGTATGGAATCGGAATTAAGTGTGTGCTGGAACAGATGCAACGAAGACTATGAAAGGATGGAGCAACTCTATTTTCAGATTGCTGCCAAGCGATACCAGGAGATAAAACTGGCAGACTTGACCCATAAGATAGAGGATTATCTTCGGGGATTGGATGGTTCCATCCAGGCAGAAGAAATTGATTCGTCCATATTTAAAATAATCAAGAGGGTAGAGGTTCAGCCGGACAGAAGCCTGAGATTTGAGCTGATAAACAATGCGATAGTACTTCAATATCCAGAAATAAAAATGAAGGATAAGAAAACGAAAAACATACGTTACTGCGTCCCCTTCGGATACTGGCTGGATGGACAGGAAGTGCCAATCATCCATGAGCAATACGGTCCAATCGTCCAGATGATATTCCAAACCTACGCGAAAGGGATGTCGCTGACAGCACTGGCAAACAAGTTGGAGAGCCAGTCCATACCCAACCAGAAAGGAAAGCCAGCATGGAGCCATAGCTGCATCCGCAATATCCTTACCAACCCTGTTTATCTGGGGGACAAGAAATTTCCTGCTCTGGTGACACGGGAACTGTTTACACAAGTACAGACCAGATTGGAAGAAACCGGCCGGAAGAAACGGGAGAGCCGGACTAAGGCGGCAGATGGAAAGGAGGGATTACGTGCCAAGGGCGGAACGAATCGTAGAGGTCATCCCGGCAACCTGGAACCCGACAGATGAGTCATCCCGGGAAATTCGGAAGCTGCGGGTAGCGGCATACTGCCGCGTCAGCACGGAGCTGGAACAGCAGCAGTCCAGTTATGACATACAGATTGAGTATTATACCAGGCACATCATGCAGAACCCCAACTGGATATTCGCCGGTGTCTTCGCAGATGATGGACGCAGCGCGACCAATACCTTTCGCAGGGATGATTTTAATCAGCTGATGGACCAGTGTCTGAAGGGGAAGGTGGACATGATTATTACGAAATCCATCAGCCGGTTTGCCAGGAATACGGTGGACTGCATCTCCTGGGTGAGGAAGCTCAAGGAAAAGAACGTGGCCGTGTACTTCGAGAAGGAGAATATCAACACTCTGGATGATTCAACGGAAATGATACTGACCATCCTGAGCAGCCAGGCACAGGAGGAAAGCCGGGCCATCAGCACCAACGTCAAGTGGGGATACGCGAGAAAATTTGAAAAGGGAGAATCCACAAGACAGAGAAGCTATGGATTCAGAAAAGCGCCAACGGGAGAGATGTGTATTGTGGAGGAGGAAGCCGCTGTTATCCGCAATATGGCCCGGTGGTTCCTGGACGGGGACAGCCTGGAAGGAATCAAGCATAGGCTGGAGGATGCAGGGATAGAGACCACTACAGGTAAGAAAGTATGGAGTACGGGCACCATCTACAACATACTGACCAATGAAAAAATCATGGGAGATGTGCTCCTGCAGAAAACATTTACGGCAGATTATCTGACCAAACGGAGAGTGAAGAATGCAGGCCAGCAGAAGCAGTACTATGTGAAGAATCACCATGAGGCAGTTATCCCGAAGTCGGTGTACTACAAGATACAGGAGGAGATTGCCAGACGCTCTTCCTTAAGAAAAGCCGGGACCAGGAAGGGGAAGACGGGCCAGGGGGTGTATAGCTCCAAGTATGCGTTGACAGGCATCATGGTATGCAATGAGTGCGGAGCCCATTACCGGAGGACAACCTGGGCAAAGAAGGGGAAGAAGGCAATCGTCTGGAGGTGCATCAACCGTCTGGAACATGGGACGAAGCGATGCCATGAATCGTCTACATTAAAGGAAGATGCAATTCAGGAAGCCATTATGAAGAAGCTGCACAGCCTGTCAGTAGACCAGGAGGAAGAGATGTTCTTAAAGGGAGTAAAGGAGGACATCCTTCGGGCAACCAAAGTTTCAGGAGGAGCGTGCACAGAGGAAGAGATTGATAAAACCATAGAAGAACTGCGTGACCAGCTTATGGACTATGTGGGCATGGCAGCCAGGGAAAATGGTGGTGAGAACTGGTACAGCGACCGAATGCGAAAGCTGGGATTACAGATAAGCGAATTAAAAAAGAGGAGAGAAAACATACGAGAGCAGGAAAAGATAAGGGAGGAGTATGAATATCTGGACCAGGAAATCAGCCGAATCATAGGTGAGACAGGCGGGGCCTCAGGAGCCGAATTTGATAATATCTTCATACGGCAGATTGTCCGGGAGATACGTGTGATATCGAAAAACAAACTTCAAATCCAGCTAAGGACAGGTATGATGTTGGATGTGAATCTGTAAACGAGAGTAGGATTAGAAGCTATACTATTATCAAAATGGAAATCGTTTGACAGGCCTTGGTGGCTGATATTGCTAATGGGTACCCGGAATGATAAAATATAAGAACAACAGTAGGCTATAAAGAAGAATTAAAAACAATAAAGTTTTCGTAAATGATAAATGTCATTGATAGTATCGGGAAGGGAGGACTTAAAGATGTTCAAAGTTAAATTGAGCTTTGATACGGATAAGCTGGAACAGGATATCCTGGAACAGCTTTATGCTAAAGTGGACGAAATATTTGAGTCTGAGGACTTAAACTGCGTGGACAGAGCGTTGGTCCGGGTCTATGAAGATAAAGGGAGGGAGGAGGATTACGGGCGTTTTTGGGCGGCAATTTTTGCATTGAAGCAAACACCAGAGCTTGCTGAGAATTTAAAGGAGTGTATATGGTATAATGGTTCAGCAAAAGAAAACCTGCTTACAGGGTTTCTGAGAAATTAGTATATGAATAGTGGGCAAAAGAAAGGGATAAATTTTGACCTGGATACAAACGCGTTGAAAATATACTATACAAAAGGGGACTGGCGTAATGCATACCATGATGTCAGGAACTTTTTTAAGAAGAATGGCTTTGAACATATCCAGGGCTCAGGATATCATACTCTGATGCCGATGTCAGAACCTGATGTAATGACCATTGTGTATCAGATGACAAAAAGATTTCCATGGATTAATTACTGTGTGAGTGTTTGTACGCTTGCAGATGTTCCGGAAACGTTTGATATTTCGCATATCTTTGTCCGGGAGGCAGAGCGGCTGGACGAGGCTATGACGTCTACGACGCAGGGAATTGATACTTTAAGCATGTAGGTGATGATGTCCCTTAAATGATGAAGCACAAAGTATTTTGGATTAATTTGATTAAGAATTATATCATCCCTGAAACCGTTTCAAAGTTTGTGTAAACTCAAAAAACTAAAGTAAGATAAGTTAATAGTTACGAAAGGGAAAAGCTATTTTACCGGGACTTGCCCTTTGCTTGTATAATAATGCTGATTCTGGGGATGTCAAGCAGCGCCACTTAAACGGCGCTACCTCCATTCAGAACAGTTTATAATCAAGATAACCGTTCTTCAAAAGATATCTCAAGCTGGGAATGTATCTGCCCCAGTCCTGACGATGCCCTGTCCATTTCTTCGTGATATCCATCATTGCCAGATACAGCATTTTCAATAGGCTGTCATCGGATGGGAATACGGTCTTGGATTTGGTCACTTTACGCAGCTGGCGGTTAAATCCCTCTATGGTATTCGTCGTATAAATCAGGCGTCTGACCGCTTCCAGATACTTGAAATAAGTGGATAGATTGGCCCAGTTGTCTCGCCAGGATTTGGCGATTTTGAGGTATTACCCACTCCATTTTTCATCAAAGTTCCTCAACTGCGATAACGCAGTTTCCTCCGTCGGCGCTGCATACACTTTCTTTCAATCAGCCATCAGCGGCTTAATCTCCTTATAGGAGACAAACCAGGTTGTATTGCGAATCTGGTGGATAATGCACTGATGAATTTCGGTCTGGGGATAGACGGCTTCTATGGCCTGTGGAAAAGCGGAAAGCCCGTCCACACACGCAATCAGGATATCCTCCGCTCCCCGGTTCTTCAATCCATTCAGGATAGAGAGCCAGAATTTCGCACTTTCATTCTGGCCGACATACATGCCAAGGATGTCCTTTTTCCCGGACATGTCAATCCCTATGGCAATATACACGGCCTGCTTTACAATATGCCTGTCGCTGCGTACATGGAAGTGGATGGCATCCAGAAAGACCACAGCGCAGACTTCCTCTAACAGCCTTTCCTGCCATTCCTTCACAATAGGCAGGATTTTGTCCGTAGTCCGGCTGATTGTGCTGTCTGAGATGTCTATATCATACAGTTCCCGCATATGGCTTTCGATATAATTGGTCGTCATGCCTTTGCCGTACATGGAGAGTATTTTTTCTTCCATGTCCTGGGTGACGGTATTCTGGTATTTCTTGATAATCTGGGGTTCGTATTCCACTTTTCTGTTCCGTGGAATATCAATTCCCATATCTCCATAGCTGGTGTGCATGGTCTTCTGGGAATGGCCGTTTCTGCTGTTGTCCGTTTCTTTGCTGCGGTAATCATACTTGGAGTAGCCAAACTCCTCATTCATTTCCTCATCGAGGGTGCCCGCCAGTATGACGCTCATCATGTCACGCATAATAGCATTGACATCTGTGCCATCTTTGATTTTGGCGTTATTCTGTTTCAGGTAACCGCTCATGAGTTCCCGCATTGCCGCTTTCTGTGGTGTGTCATTTTTTCTTGCCATAGACAAAACCTCCAAACTGAGTGATTCTATCTTACCTCAGTTTGGAGGTTTACACAATCTTTGGGATACTCCCTCATCTATACAATAGGGAATATGCGGATGGTGTCAGCTATCAGCATATTTGAGAGATTATGGTATTAAACATTATATAATAATTAAACAATCCAATTGGTGTAGTCCCGCCGGGCATCCACAACAGCATATACAATAACAGTAAAATCCCGTTTTCTGATTTTATAAAATACCAGATGGTTTTCTACAATAATCATACGAAACCCCATACGCCTTAAAGATGGATGTTTGGCAATCACACCATAATAAGGCTGCTCTGCTAATAAGCCAATGGCGTGCTCTAATTTGTCCAGATATGCGAGGGCAATGTCCACGTCACCTGAATCATCTGCTATATAAAAAAGTATATCCTGTAACTGTGTATCTGCAGTATCTGTTCGGATAATCTCGTATTTCATCGTGTTTTCCTTGCCAGTAAGGCCTTTCTGATATTATCAAATGTTTCCTGTATCGGCGCAGTCCGTCCATTATTCACATCATCCTGTGCTTCGACCAGCATACTTAATAATTCGAGTTCCGATTTCATTTTACCATATTGGGCATGTCCAATTAAAACGGTATCTTCATGTCCATTGACAGTTATATAAATAGGCTCACCAGTTGCTTTAACCATAGAAGATAATTCTGGATATTTATTTCTTAAATCGGATGAAGGTCTAATTGATTCCATGTATAATCCTCCTTTTATAATATATCATAATATTATCATATTTACGATATATATTCAATGGATATATTAAAGTTGTTAGAATGGATTACCAGGAAATCGGCTGTACTATAGGCGAGACAGGCAGAATCAGAAGAGAGATATTGATTGCAACACAACGAAAGACCGCCTATAATCTTAGAAAAAGATTACGGAGGGGAGGATTCTGTTAAATGGAGGTTGACACGGTTTCAAAAAAGAACGCGCGAGAAAAAACAATAGCCAGATTATATGAGCTTCTGGAACTACAGGAAAAGGTCAAGAAGCGGTTTGGTATAGATGGATATAATGTTTTTGGCAGCTATGTGACAATTCATTATGTGGAGGGAAAGAGTGATATCGACATTGCTATTTATACAGAAGATTTTGATTTATATAAAAGGATATCTATGTATTTGGAAGAATATTTTGCTGAAAAAGGAATTGAAAGTGATATTTTCTATATAGACCTAACGATGGAGGCGCCTGTTTATTGCGCGCCTTTAAAGTCGGAGTTACAATTTACAGACTATTATCCTAAAAAGTTAGTGGAGTTTAGGGAAAATTGTCAGCATAAGCTGGAAGAAATTAAAATGGGATATCAGTGAGCAGATGAAGGAAATTTAAGTGAATCATCTCCCGAAATATCAAATATTTTGTGTTCTCTTTTTTATTCTGCTATACTAATATTAGCGGCGAATTCCAATTAATGTTATGGAAAGGCCTATCGACAGATAAGTTAGTGGAAATATAGCCGGGTAAGGGGGATGTAAACATGGACCTGATTCATATAGCAATTGTAGAGGATGAACCGTTATTCGTTCAGCAGCTTAAGGAATATATCGGGCGATATGAGAAAGACAGGGGGAGACGGATTAAAATTACAACCTTCGCAGATGGAGAGGATATCACAGATGATTACCGTGGAGGCTATGACATCATATTAATGGACATTCAGATGCGGTTCATGGATGGCATGACGGCTGCTGAGAAAATCAGAACGCTGGATCACGAAGTGATTATTATGTTCATTACCAATATGATTCAGTATGCGGTGCGGGGATATGAGGTGGATGCCATGGATTATGTAGTAAAGCCAGTCGAATATTTCGCCTTTTCCCAGAAGCTGGACAAGGCCATTGGCCGGATGAAAAAGGCAGTGCAGACATATATATCGGTCCCCACGGAGGACGGTCTGCAGAAGCTGGCAGTTTCGGATATTTACTATATTGAAAGCCAGGGGCATAATGCATGTTACCGGACAGCCAGAGGTGAGTTTCTGTCCAGAATCACATTAAAAGAATTGGAAGATTCCATGGGTGGGTATGGCTTTTTTCGTTGTGGAAAAGGATATCTGATTAATATGAAGCATGTGGATGGAATATCCGGCAATGACTGTATCATTTGTGGTGAACGGATTCCCGTCAGCCGGAATAAGAAGAAAGAGTTTATGGAACTGTTAATACAATACATGAATGAGGGATAGATCATGCTTTACAATCAGGATATTCCCAGAATATGTACTGCCCTGGCAGAGTGGGGCGCCTGTATGGTATATTTATATCTGATTAAAAGGGAAAAGCTAAGGCGTCCCTCTTTTTGGTATATCAGTCTGGCAGTGATGGCTGTACAGATTGCGTTTCTTGAGCTGACGGGTGATCTGCCGGTGGCATTCTGGCTTACATGCATGGCAATTGCTGTGGCTATTATGTATGTATTCCTTTTGATGGGCGGTGAATTGTCTGCTTTGGGCGCCGGTTACTGTGGTGCCAGGGCATTTCTTCTGGCAGAGTTTGCCGCATCACTGGAATGGCAGGTATTTGCATTCATGCGGTCCATTGGATATGGGAGTGTGTGGATTCAGGTGATTTTTGTTATTATTATATACGGGGGCTGCTTTTGGATTGCTGCTTATCTGGAGCGTCCGTCACTTACAGATGACTATCTTAACCAGCTGACCATCCGGGAGGTTTTGGCTGCGGCCGGAATTGCGGCAGCGATTTTTGCGTTCAGCAACCTGAGTTACCTTTATAGCAATCTTCCCTTTACCAGCACCCGTATGGCAGATATTTTTTCAATCCGCACCTTGGTGGATTTTGGCGGGATTGCGGTTCTATTTGCCTATCAAAGCCGGATTTGTGACTATATGGCAGAGCGTGAACTGGCAGCCATGAACGCGGTTCTTAAAAGCCAGTATGACCAATACAGAAATTATCAGGACAGCCTGGATTTAATTCATATAAAATATCATGATTTGAAGCATCAGATTGCAGCCCTGCGAATGGAAACAGATGAGCAGAAGCGAAGGAAATGGCTGGATGCCATGGAAGAAGAGGTCAGTGCATTTGGAACTCTGAATAAAACAGGAAATCAGGTGCTGGATACAATCCTGGCTGCGAAATTGTTCCATTGCAGAAAGAACAAGATTCAGATTACATGTGTGGTTGACGGAAAACTGCTGGATTTTATACATGTTATGGATATCTGTTCCATTTTTGGAAATGCACTGGATAATGCCATCGAACATGTGATTCTGATTCCGGAAGAGGAGAAGCGGCTGATTCATATGTCGGTATCAGCAAAGAAGAATTTTGTATTCATCAAGATTGAAAACTACTGTGAGTCGGAAATCATTAAGAATCAGCACAGTTTAATTACAACAACAAAAGCAGACAAGCAGAACCACGGATTTGGACTGCGAAGTATTTGTGCGGCGGCAGAGAAGTATGGCGGCAGCGTGAGCTTTGAACAGGTCCAGAATTGGTTTGAATTAAAAATTTTGTTACCCAGAGGTTAATTTACCTCTGGGTTCTGCATTTTGTGTGAGCTGTTTCATGTGTTGTCTGCATCTTGTGCCGGATAGATGCATTTCATGCCAAATTCCGCATAGCAGGAAACAGGGTGATATAATGTGGACACGAAACGAGTGCTGAATAAAGGGAATGCACAAAGTGTAAAAATCCACTAAGTAAAAAGCAGGAGGTATGAACATGATTAGTGTTGAGATGGAAGATGTCCTTGCAGTTCTTCAATTATGTAAACCCTACATAATTGGAATGATTGCGGCCGTCATAATTGGGATAGGGGTTATGATTGCGTGCCGTAAGATGTCAAGGGGAAGGCGCTTCTTTGTAAGGGGTAACGCGGTGATTGCCATGCTTCTGGTAATCATAGTGTGTGTAAACATGATTTGTTTTGGTCCCATGTCCACATTGATTGGATTGGCAACAGGAAACGGAACTGTAAGCGATGCCACGAATGAGGAATCTGCCCGGACAGCAGAGGAAATCATGGAAGAGGGAATCGTACTTTTAGAAAATGAGGGGATGCTTCCTCTTTCCGGAACACAAAAACTGAATCTCTTTGGCTGGGAAGCAGTTAATCCCGCTTATGGCGGAGCTGGATCGGGAGGCATTAATGACCTGTATGAAATCGTAAGCCTTGTTCAGGGGCTTCAAAATGCCGGTTTCACGGTCAACCAGGAGCTGCTTGATTTTTATGACAGTTACGGAACGGACAAACCGGAAATGTCGATTCAGAAGCAGAGCTGGACGCTTCCGGAACCGCCGGTTTCTGCTTATCCGGAGGGACTGATTCAGGATGCAAAGGAATTTTCAGATGTGGCGGCCATTGTGATTTCCAGGAAGGCAGGAGAAGGCCATAATGACATCCCTATGGATGTGAGCAAATCCTCTTACGACAATAATTCAGCGGATTACGAGGATTTTCCGGCGGGGGAGCATTATCTCCAGCTGTCCCAGACGGAACGTGACATGGTGGAGATGGTCTGCGCCAATTTTGATAAGGTGGTTGTAATTTATAATGGCGCCAATCAATTTGAGCTGGGATTTGTGGAAGAGTACGACCCAATCAAAGCTGTGGTATGGTGCCCTGGTACAGGCAATGTAGGATTTAATGCACTTGGTAAGGTGCTCAATGGGGAGATAAATCCTTCCGGCCGGACACCGGACACCTTTGTATACGATATGAAGTCAGCTCCATGGTGGAATAATGGGGAAAAGACTGCGTATGTGAATCTGGCAGATCTGGCTGTGGAAGGCATGAATGCAGGCAAGCCCCAGGTATTTGCGCCATCCTTTACCAACTATGTGGAAGGAATCTATGTAGGATATAAGTTCTACGAGACAGCAGCGGATGAAGGAATCATTGATTATGAACACACGGTTCAATATCCCTTTGGATATGGCCTGGGCTATACCACCTTTGAACAAAAAATGGGGGAGCTTAAGGAGAAAAATGGACTAATTGAACTGGATGTGACAGTAACCAATACAGGAGAAACGGCTGGTAAGGATGTGGTGGAACTGTATTTTAATCCGCCTTATCAGAATGGCGGTATAGAAAAGGCGACGGCAAATCTTCTGCAATTTGCAAAAACAGATTTGCTGCAGCCTGGACAGTCCCAGACCCTTACCCTGTCCTTTGCAGCGGAAGATATGGCGTCGTTCGATTATATGACAGAAAAGGCTTATGTGCTGGAAGCAGGTGACTATATCCTCTCTGTAAACAGCGATTCCCACAATATACTGGACCAGAAAGAATATCAGGTATCTCAGACAAAAGTATATAATCAGGAAGAAAAACGGGAGTCTGACCAGATTGCGGCCGTCAATGTATTCGATGAGGCGGCAGGGGATGTGGTCTACCTTTCCAGGGCAGACCGGTTTGCCAATATGGAGAAGGCAATTGCTGCTCCGTTAAATTTGGAGCTGAAAGAGCCATATCTGTCCGAATATCATCTGAACAGCACGTTTGATAAAACTACTTATTTAAACAGCAGTGATACCATGCCTGTCACCGGGGCAAAGAATGGAATGAAGCTGGCCGACATGCGGGGCGCTGATTATGATGATCCACGCTGGGAAACATTGCTAGACCAGCTGACCGTGGATGAGATGGCAGGAATGGTTGCCATGTCCGGATATCAGACACCGGCCATTGAATCTGTAGGCAAAATTGGCACATTGGATTTTGATGGACCGGCTGCTATCAACAACAACTTTACCGGGGTTGGCTCCATCGGATTCCCGATTGAAGTAGTAATTGCTTCCACATGGAATCAGGAGCTGGCAGGTGAATGGGGCAGCTGCATGGGTAAGATGAGCCGGGAGATGGGGGCCCATGGTTGGTATGCACCGGGGATGAATACCCACAGAACTCCGTTTGGAGCACGAAATTATGAATATTTTTCGGAGGACGGAGTACTGGCAGGAATGATAGGGGCCAGTGCAGTGGCAGGAGCTATGGACCAGGGTGTTTATTCCTATATCAAACATTTTGCCTTATATGAAGGCAATGGAAAGATGGTCAGTGTATGGTCCAATGAACAGGCAATCCGCGAAATTTACTTAAAGCCTTTTGAGATATCCGTGAAAAAAGGCGGAGCCAATGCAGTGATGGTGTCCTGGAGCTTTCTTGGACACAGATGGACCGGTGAGAACAGCAACTTGTTAAATACGGTACTTAGAGGTGAGTGGGGATTCCGTGGAATGGCGCTGACAGATTTCTTCCGCAACAACGGACATGGATTCATGAATGCGGATGCGGCATTAGCCAATGGCGTAGATGCCATGTTATCCACCTTTGACGGACCTGAGAATAATGTAGCGGACCGCAGTCATCCTACCTCTGTGAAACAGATGAGAAATGCCTGTAAAAATGTCATGTATACGGTGGTTGGAAGCTGGGCCTATGATGGTAAAGGGGCCAGTGTTGGCATGGAAACATGGAAGAAGGCAGTCATTGGTCTGGATGCGGTTCTAATAATTGGTTTGGCGGCTGTGGAGGCAATGGTGATAAAAGGCAGCAAAAAGCGCAAAGAGTCGTAAGAATGCAAGCAGGTATAAATATGCCTTAAACAGAGGAAATGGCTGGGGAGGGAAAAGGTTTGAAACATGCAGAATTGATAGGAAAAATGACATTGGAGGAAAAAGCGGCTTTTTTAAGCGGTAAAAACGAATGGCAGAGCCGGGATATTCCCCGTCTTGGTATTCCATCCATCTTTTGTTCAGATGGCCCTCACGGTATCCGCAGGCAGGCGGGGGCAGGGGACCACTTAGGGCTGAATCCCTCCCTGCCAGCAACCTGTTTTCCTACGGCCGCAACCGTGGCGAACAGCTGGGACGAAGAACTGGCCCAGGAACTGGGCGAGGCTCTGGGGGAGGAGGCGGCGGTACAGGGAGTCAATGTACTTCTGGGACCGGGGCTGAATATCAAGAGAAGTCCTTTATGTGGGCGCAACTTCGAGTATTTTTCAGAGGACCCATATCTGGCGGGAAAGATGGCGGCGGCTTATGTACGGGGAATCCAGAAAAAGGGCGTTTATGCCTGCCCTAAGCATTTTGCGGTCAACAGCCAGGAACTGCGCCGTATGGCCATGAATGCGGTGGTGGATGAGCGCACCCTGAGGGAGATTTACCTGACTGCATTCGAGATTGTCGTGAAAGAGGGGAAAGCCAAAGCGCTGATGACCAGCTATAACCAGATAAATGGAAGCTACGCCAACGAGAATGAACATCTGCTCAAAGAGATTTTGCGCGAAGAGTGGGAATATGAGGGGATGGTGGTGACAGACTGGGGCGGTTCCAATGACCATGTCCGCGGTGTATCCCTCCGCTCCAACCTGGAGATGCCAACGCCGGGGCTGGACTCTGCAAGGCAGCTTTTAAAAGCGATACAGGAAGGAATGCTTACCGAAGAACAGCTGGATATCTGTGTGGATGACTTAGTGGATGCAGTCCTGGAGCTAACAGCCGGAAGTTCTGTGAAGACGGCTGAAATCGACTGGACTGCCCACCATTCGCTTGCCGGACGGGCAGCAGCAGAAAGCATCGTACTGTTAAAGAATATGGCCGCTCCGGATCCGATTCTTCCGCTGAAAGAAGATTGCAGCGTAGCTCTGATTGGGGATTTTGCTATCCGCCCGCGTTATCAAGGGGCAGGTTCCTCCATGGTAAATCCTGCAAAAGAGGTGGAAACAATGGAGAAGATGATAGAGAACTATCCGGTTCATTGTGTTGGCTGCGCGGCGGGATATAAGCGGAACGGTGAGGTGGACGAAGCACTCAAAAAGGTGGCTCTGGACCTGGCGCAGAATGCCGATGTAGTGATTTACTGTTTTGGTCTGAATGAGATAAACGAGGCAGAAGGAATGGACCGCGGACACATGCGCCTTCCGCAGAATCAGATTGATTTCCTGGAAGCTCTTGTCAGGGTAAATCCCAACATTGTGGGAGTTTTAAGCGGCGGATCGGCTGTGGAGATGCCATGGCAGCATTGCTGTAAGGCAATCCTGCATGGATATCTGGGAGGACAGGCTGGCGCGGGTGCTATGATGGATGTTCTGACAGGCAGGGTGAATCCTTCCGGGCGTCTTGCCGAGACCTATCCCATCCGGTATGAAGATACTCCGGCGTTCCGGTATTTCCCAAGTGCAGAACGCAATTCAGAATATCGTGAAGGGCTTTATATCGGATACCGGTATTACGATACCAGCAGGGTGCGGGTACAGTACCCCTTTGGTTTCGGACTTTCTTACACCTCCTTTGAATACGGGAATCTGGAGGTAAGAAAAGGTGGGGTCAGGTTCTGTTTGAAGAACACAGGAAGCCGGGATGGGGCTGAAATAGCGCAGTTGTATGTGGGCTGTTGGGACGGGGCCGTATTCCGCCCGGAAAAAGAGTTAAAAGGATTTAAAAAAGTTTTTTTAAAGGCAGGAGAAACAAAAGAGGTAGTTATCCCATTTGATGATAAGACCTTCCGGTACTGGAACAGCCGGACGAACCACTGGGAAGTAGAGGGAGGAACGTATCAGATTCTGGTCGGAGCCTGTGTGATGGATATACGCTTAAGCGGCAGTATTACGCTTAAGGGAACCACAAAGGAGCTGCCCTATGAGGGCAGGAATCTGCCTTCGTACCGTACCGGATTTATCCAGAATGTGGCAAAGGAAGAATACGAAATCCTCCTGGGGTATCCGGTGCCTTCCGGAAAATGGTCGGGCGAGCTGGGATTCAATGACGCGGTCTGTCAGATGTATTATGCAAAGAGCGCACTTGCCAGATGGGTGTATAAAATCCTTACAGATAAAAAAGCGAAAAATGAAGCTATGGGCACACCGGACTTAAACCTGCTGTTTCAGTATAATATTCCCTTCCGTGCCATTGCCAAGATGACGGGAGGGCTGGTGAGCATGGATATGATCCGGGGAATCCTGCTTGTGATAAACGGACAATTCCTGAAAGGAATGAGGCAGGTCATAACAGGTTTCTTTGTCAATCGGAGAGAAAACAGACGATATGAGGCTGTTTTGACCGGAAAGGGAAAATCATGGAAGGAATAAGAAACTGGGTGAAGGCGCATCCGAACCTTTGGGAATTTATTCTGTTCAATCTGCTTTCCAATTGTGCTACGATTATCAACTTTATTGTGATGTGGCTATGTACAGGATTTATTTTTACAGCTTTTAATACCCGCCCGTTTCAGTTTTTCATCTTCCGCTATACAAACGTGGACCGTGATTTGGGATTGTGCGGATTTTTAAGTTTTCTGGTGGCTACAGCGGTTGCACAGACTGTAAACTTTTTTGTGCAGAAGAATCTGGTGTTTAAATCCAACGCAGCCTTTGGAAATGCAGTTCCCAAATATATGGTTCTGGCAATTGCTCTTGTGGTTATGTCGGCGGCGCTTCCGGCTTACAGCCAGACAACACTGATGGCTTTGGGGGTACCGGCAGCACTGGCACCTACTCTCGCCAATGTGGTGAACATTGTGGTGCAGGTAACGGTCAGTTTTCCGGCCATGAAGTTCTGGATTATGCCGGAGGGATGACAACAGGGAGTATAGTCTTAGCGATCCTTCTGCCAATATTAATAACTATAGAGGTACAGAATATCATAGAATCTTTTTGGTGCTGAGGACGGATAGATGTATGAATTATGATATAACAGCTCCACTCAAAGATATTCTAGATTAAAGAAAAAGGGGTAATTAAAGTGGAGCAACAAATGAGTGGCATTTATATACTATAGCGGGATAATGTGCTTCAGTCTATAAATGCCACATTTTTATAAAGGAGATAAGTGTAATATTGTAGAGTGTTTTATATACGGGCAACCCCGCTTTTTCTTGCCGCAGCAGCCACTGCGGCAGCTACCGCTTCCCCGACCCTTGAATCAAAAGCAGCGGGAATAATATAGTCTGAGGACAGTTCTTCATCTGTAATAAGGTCGGCCAATGCATATGCAGCAGCCATTTTCATTTCTTCATTAATATCGCTGGCACGGACATCGAAGGCACCGCGGAAGATTCCGGGAAATGCCAGTACATTGTTGATTTGGTTTGGAAAATCACTACGTCCTGTGGAGATGACCGCTGCACCGCCTGCTTTTGCCTCATCTGGGAAAATCTCAGGTGTCGGATTTGCACAGGCGAAGATGATGGCATCGTGATTCATGGTTTTTACCATCTCTGTGGTTACGGTACCAGGGCCGGATACGCCGATAAATACATCTGCATCTTTTAATATATCAGCCAGAGAACCAGTCTTTTTGTCCAGATTCGTGATTTGGGCCATTTCTTCCTTAATCCAGTTTAGCCCATCACGCCCGGCGTAAATGGCGCCTTTGCGGTCACACATGGTTATATCCTTAAAGCCGGCAGAAAGCAGTAACTTTGTGATGGCAATAGCAGCAGCGCCAGCGCCGGATGTAACGATTCTCACATCTTCCTTCTTCTTCCCAACTACCTTCAAAGCGTTGAGCAGTCCGGCCAGGGTAATGACAGCTGTACCGTGCTGGTCATCATGGAAGATGGGTATATCACACTTTTCCTTTAGTTTCCGTTCAATCTCAAAGCAACGGGGAGCAGAGATGTCCTCCAGATTAATACCGCCAAAGCTGCCGGATATCTGATAGACAGTCTCTACAAATCTGTCTACATTCTGTGTCTTGATACACAGAGGAATGGCATCTACATCACCAAAAGACTTAAAAAGGACACATTTTCCCTCCATGACAGGCATACCTGCCTCGGGTCCGATATCTCCAAGTCCGAGTACGGCGGAACCGTCCGTGATGACTGCGCAAAGATTATGCCGGCGGGTCAATTCATAACTTTTATTAACATCCTTTTGGATTTCCAGACAGGGTTCTGCGACTCCTGGTGTGTAGGCCAGAGATAGATCCTCTTTTGTGTCCACGGGAACAGTGGCTATCATTTCAATTTTTCCTCTCCATTCTCTGTGAAGGCGGAGGGATTCTTTTGCATAATCCATAATAATTCCTTCTTTCTGTGATTCTATCGTTTTGTAATTCTAATGGTTTAAGGTTTTATGCTTTCGTCATTTCGTTGTTATATAACTCTATTGTTTTTATCAAGACCAGCCGATGGTCTGCAGGAACATGATTGCAACAGCGCCAAAGGCCATTAATGTGCAAACATACGGTATGATATATTTCATCCATTTAATATAGTTCACGTTAGCAATCATGAGTCCGGAAGCAAGGACTGTGGACATAGGAGTTATGAAATTGGTCAGGCCGTCGCCTAACTGATAGCAGAGGGAAAGAATCTGACGGCTGATTCCAAGAATATCTGCCACAGGAACAAACAGGGGCATCAGCACCGGAATCTTAGCCAGACCGTTGGGCATCAACAGATTGAACAGGGATGTGAATATGAACATGCCAACTGCAGAACCTGCCGTGCCAAAACGTCCGATGAGCTGGACGGCTGCATTTGAAATGGTATTGATAATGCTGCTGTCAGAGAGCACCATTCCAGCCACACGGCCAAATCCTACCAACATACATACAGCCCCCATATCGCCGGCGCCTTTCATGAAGCGTCTTGCGAATTCGTTAGGAGTCCATTTGTGGACCAACGAGACGATGATAGCGGCTCCGAGGGAAAGTCCAATCAGATGTCCCAGGCCAAATCCCATGGATGCAGACCCAATAGCATAAATTACAAAAGGAAGAATCAGAAACAATACGGTAAGTACAGCCTTGGCACTGAGGGACTTTTTCTGTGAAAGGTCCAGTTCCTCCCCTTCTGCCATGTGTTCGGTTTCACCTATGATACTTAATGATGGGTTTTTTGAAATCTTTTTACAATAACGCATGGTATAGAAGATGCAGAATGATGTGATAATGACCCACAGGATGGCGCGTACAGCCAGACCGGACATGACAGGCAAACCGCACGCTTCCTGTGCCAGAACAATGATTCCTGTCGTAGGTCCAACAGCCTGTCCGCTTATGTATGGGAGATAAAAGATTGACATAGCGGCAATACGGTCCAGATTTAGACGTTTGACAAACAGCAGTCCGACGATGATAAATGTAATCATAGAATCATTGCCGGCCAGCGTTCCCATGAGGGAAATAAGTATCATGATGACTGGAATTAGAACCGTCATGCCCTTTTCCTGCAGACGCCACAGAGCATAGTCGATGATTTCCTCTACAGAATTACTGGAAATAATCATATAAATCATACCGCCAATGACCATGATTAATGCAAACATGTTGCCTGATTGCGCAATACCGTCATATAACATGAAAAGGGCGCTTAATGGACTAATTGGATTTTGGTCTACATAGTGGAAAGATTCCGGCAAAACAACCCCGGTTGCCGGATCAACATCATATACACCTGCAGGTACTATATAAGACATGATACATAAAATTATAATCAGGCTTATCATGATTAGCAATACATGGGGAAATGCCAATTGTCTCTTGTTTTTTGAACTGTCAGCAGCTTTATTCATATGAAAGACCTCCTTCAGGGTGAGTTTTATGGTGGATTACATGGTTGCCAGCAGAATACCAAGTAATTGGGTGCGCTCTGTTAATGTACGGATCAACATGTGTTCATCCGTGGTGTGGATATTATACATATAGGGTCCGAGGCCGTCCACCACAGGAACGCCCAGTTCAGAGAAGAAACCACAGTCCGCCGGATTGGAGGATTTTTCTTCAGGCAGTTCAAGTCCCATGAGTTCGCCGGCATGCCGGATTTTATCATATAGTTTAACGTTCTCCTCATTGCGGACCATAGCCGGGAATTCCATCTCAATTGATGTTTCAATGGTACAGCCTGGAACAATTCCCTGTTCTGGCAGATATTCCAGGACATCCTTTTTGGTGCGTTCAAATACTTCAGGAGAGTCAATGGGTACGCAAAAGGATGCCTCCGCATAATCAGCCACTACAACCGTATTTCCACCTCCGGATATGGGGGCCACATTATAGTTCATGCCAATACTTAAGTCGGAGCGGTCCGTCAGTTTTATGATGAGGTTTGCAAGCTCCCTGACAGCACTTGCACCCACGCCACCGTCAAGCCCGGCATGTGCGGCAATACCGTGAACTATGATTTTTCCCAGTGCCAAGCCGCGCCGTACAGTAAGTATTCCATTTTTATTGCGGGCAGGTTCAAAACAGATGGCAGCTTCCGCACCGGAGGATTCTTTTTTAAAAAGCTGCTTTCCTATGAGTGAGCCCACTTCTTCATCACAGTTAAAAATAATTACAATCTCTTTGTTGGGAAGCAGTCCTGCTTCTTTCATACTTTTTACCGCATATAGTATAGTTACCACGCCGCCTTTACAATCTGCTATTCCCAGACCATAGGCATATTCACCATCAATATGGAAGGGATGGTCTTCTACTCTATCATCAAAAAAGGCTGAGTCCAGATGGGCATTCAGAATGATTTTTCCATCAGGCGATTCCGGTTTCAGCCGTGCCACAATATATGTACCATATTCTTCAGAATCAATATGCTCAATATCGGCACCAATTTCCTCCAGCACATGGTCCACCAATTGAACAACCCTTTTGTTGCCCTCCACATTTCTGCTGCCGCAGTTGATTCCGCAGAATTGCTCTAGTAACTCCATCTGGGCTTCAAAACTTTTTTCCGCCCCTGTCTTTGCTGCAGCTACAATTTTTTGATAATCTTGTTCCATACCATTTTCTCCTTTTTATAATTGGTTTCGCTAAATCACTAGCTCACTTGTTCGCTATTTAATTATACGGCGTATAAATCATAAGTCAATAGGTCAATTAAAAAAATGACGAAAACTACAAAATAATAATTGGTATTTTGTGCAAAATACACATTGATTTATTACATATGGTGAGGAGACGGTTAAAGTTGGCTTGACAAATAATTCACCTATCTTATAATTAATTATGAAGACACGATACAAGGAGCGTTTGCAGTGGAAAAAAATAAAAAGATAAGAAAGATGTCCGCGCCGGATTTGGTATGCGAGAGGATTCAGGAAATGATTGCCCAGGGAAGCTGGTCCTATGACCAGAAAATTCCTTCTGAAAATGAGTTGGCTGAAAGTTTTGGGGTTAACCGTCTTACGGTACGGATTGCGTTACAGAAATTGAATACATTAGGCATCCTGGATACCAGGGTGGGTGATGGTACATATGTGAGGCACTTTAATTTTGACCAGCATATTGAAGATATTGCAGAGTTTTATATGACACCAAAACTTTTGGATGATGTGTTTGAATTCCGTGTGATGATTGAGGTTGAGAGCGCCAGGCTGGCCATTCAGAGATATACCCCGGAAGAACTGGAGGACTTAAGAAAATATGCAGAACAGTTTGAGACGGCCTTTGATACATTTTTTCAGCTCCAAAAGAAGTCAAAAAACCTTCAGGAGATTCAGGACGCTTATTCCGTAGTCAATGATATGGACATTGCTTTTCATAGGCAGATTTGTGTTATGTCACATAACGATTTAATACTACACGCCTTCTCAGTGGCCAAACCTGCAGTACGCACATATATGGAGAAGGTTGGGTGGGACAGGATACCTAACATCATGGATGGAAAGGTGAATACGAGTGCCAGACATCACTGGGATATTTATAATGCTATAAAGAGTAAAGATTTTGAGACCTGCCGCAGGTTGTGTACAGATATGCTGGATTATCATATATTAGAGCCGCGGACACTTTAAAGACAGGGGTGAAGGAAAGCAATAAGCTTTCTTTCGCCCCTGTCCTTTTTCTTCCATTTATCTTACGGCATAACCCAGGAGGTTGGATAATTTGCGGCCGGAAGAGAGTACCATACTGCTGATTTCCTCCTCCTCCTGGGATGTAAGGCTTGAGCCGCTGACGCTGATTGAACCGATGGGCCTGTTGGAAAAGTCCATAATGACTGTACCTACACAGAACACATGGTACTCGTTTTCCTCCCTATCCAGGGCATATCCCCGCTGGCGGGTCAGACCGATATCCTGAAGGAACATCTGCAGGTCCGTCAGTGTGTTTTCCGTCAGTGGCTGGATATTCATCTTTTCCCACTTTTCGATTATTTCCCCGTTGGAATAGGTGGACAAGAGAGCTTTGCCAGCACTGGTGCTGTACAGGGGCGAACGGTGGCCGACACTGGTATATACGGAAAAGGACATAGCCTCTTTTCCGATGCTCTGAAGGCATAAAAGCTGGTTGTTATCCTCTACTGAAAACTGGGCAATACGGCCACTTCTGTTATTTAGGTCTACGAGAGTGGATTTAATCAGGGACAGCTTATCCAGATTTTGGACAGCATTCAATCCCACCTCATATGTCTTGAGGGTCAGGGAGTAATCTCCGTTCTTCTCATTTTTTGCAAGATAACCATTCTGCACAAGGGTGTATACAAGGCGTGAAAGAGATGCCTTATTTACCTTTATTTCCTTATTTAGTTCTGCAAGGCTCATACTGTTGACACGTCCTATTGTTTCCAGAATCTGAAAGGCCCTGTCCACAGCCTGTATAGTCTCTATCTTAACTGCTCCGTCTGACATTGTGAATCCTCCTAATAAATAATAAGTATCGTATTTTGATACAGTCGTTACAGTATTTATACTCTATTATAGGAGAAAGTTTATATATTTGCAAGTAAAAAAAGATAAATGAAATTTAGTATCAATAAAATAAAAATAGTACTTGAAAAACAATATAAAAGATGATATTATGAAATTACAAATTAAAAAGTGAAACGAAATAATAAAAAATGTAACAAATTAATAGGAGGTAGAAATGGCAAAAGCAAAAGCAACGGCAGATGTAAATCTCTGCAAAGGATGTCGTCTCTGTGTGGGTGCCTGTCCTGTTCAGGCGATTGAGCCACTGGGAGAGATTAACAAAAAGGGGTACGAAATCATTCGCATTCATGAGGATGCCTGTATTGGCTGCGGGCGCTGTTACACGATTTGTCCGGATTATGTATTTACCATTAGCACTGTAGATTAACAGGGGAGGAAAAAGAGACATGGGTGAAAAATTTAGGCTTATGAAGGGTAATGAAGCGATTGCTGAGGCTGCACTGAGGGCCGGCTGCCGCTTCTACGCAGGATATCCGATTACACCTCAGAGTGAGATTCTGGAATATATGTCGGCTAACATGGCTGATCGGGGTGGTGTTTTTGTTCAGGGTGAAAGCGAGATAGCCAGTATGAGTATGCTGTGGGGCGCGGCTGCCTGCGGGGAGAGGGTTATGACCAGCTCTTCAGGACCAGGATACGACTTAAAGCAGGAGGGTATTTCCTATCTGGCATCCTATAACTTGCCTGCTGTTCTGGCTGATGTCATGAGATATGGCGTGGGTGACGGTGAGATTACCGAGGGACAGGATTCCTACTGGGAGGCTGTGCGCGGAGGCGGACATGGTGATTCCAGGCAGATTGTACTGACGCCTGCATCCGTGCAGGAGTGTGCCGACCTTACATATCTGGCATTTGACCTGGCGGAGAAATACCGCACAGTTGTTATCATCTTAAGTGACGGCGGTATCAGCCAGATGATTGAGAAGGTGGTCCTGCCGGAAGCAAAGGAGCATGACAAGGATAAGTTTGACTGGGCTATTAAGGGCTGTAAAAAGCTTGATGAGCCGAAGGTTAAAGTGACCAATCTGGACCGCTCCATGAACTATGCAGACTATGACCACATGGTTCAGGCTAAGTTCAAGGAGATGCATGATAATGAGCAGCGGTGGGAGGAATTCATGATAGACGACGCAGAGCTGGTTCTGGTGGCATATGGAATTTCATCCAGGATATGTAAGTCAGCTGTCCGCCGTGCCAGGACACAAGGCCTTAAATTAGGGCTCATCCGTCTTATCAGCGCATGGCCATATCCGGAAAAGGCATTTAAGAATTTACCGGCCAGCGTGAAGGCTCTTGTTTCGGTTGAGATGAGCCTGTCCGCACAGATGGGCCAGGATGTTTGTCTGGCTACCAGATTCACCCTGCCTGTATATGCCTATCTGACATCCAAGTATGTTCCGAAGACACAGGGAATCGTGGATTACTGCAAACGTGTACTCGAAGGAAAAGAAAAGGAACTGGAGGTTTACTAATATGGCTGTTAAGTTAACAAAACCGGAAATGATTAACCAGCAGGTAGGCTGGTGCGGCGGCTGTGGACATGGCATCATCCAGAGGCTGATTGCGGAATGCTGTGAGGAATTAGGAATCGTAGAGAAAACCGTGCAGGTAGTGGATATAGCCTGTGCTTACTGGTCTATCGACACTTTGAACTGTGACGGCATTGCAGGGCCGCACGGACGGTGTGCTGCTGTTGCCACAGGAATTAAGAAGGTACGCCCGGAGGCCAATGTCTACGTACATGCAGGTGACGGATGTTCTTATGTAATCGGACTTTCAGAGACATGTTTTGCTGCCCAGAGAAATGTTCCCATTACCATGATTGTGGTAAATAACGGAATCTTTGGTATGACAGGAGGACAGATGTGCCTTGCCACCACCCTGGTAGGAGATAAGACCACCAGCAGCAAGAAGGGAAGGGACGACCGTGTTGCAGGCGAACCCTTTGATATGCTTAACATCATCAGTCAGTATCCCATTGAATACGCTGCCCGTGGTGCCCTGTATGACCCCCAGCATATTAATGAGACAAAGAAGATGATTAAGAAGGGTTTTGAGAACCAGAGGGATAATAAGGGATTTTCCATCATTGAGGTCCTGTCACCCTGCCCTACCAACTGGAAGATGACTCCGGTTGACGCAATGAAGAAACTGAAAGAGGAAAATGAAAAGGTATTTCCGGTAAAGGTGTACATAGATCATACAAATAACGGGGGTGTGGCAAATGGCTGATATAATGTTTGCGGGAATCGGCGGTCAGGGAGTTCTGACAGCCGGAAAGGTTTTGATTCAGATTGCTGCTGAAAACGGAAAAAATGTGAGTTGGACCAGTGAGTATTCCGCTGAGATGCGCGGCGGTATTGCGCTCTGCCGTGTGGTTGTTTCAGACGAGGAGATCGGCAGCCCTTATCCGGATACCCTGGATGTGTTGGTGTGTATGAACGAGGATGCATACAATACATATATTGACCAGGTGGCGGATGGCGGAAAGGTCATCATCAACAGTTCGCTCTTTAGCGACAGAAAGTATCCGGAACATATAGAGGTCATAGGGGTTGATGCCATGGGAATTTCTGCTGACCTGCACAATGCAAAAGGGGCAAACCTGGTCATGATGGGAGCCATGATTTCAGCCACCCGGATGATGGATAAGCAGCAATTTTCCGATACCCTGAAAGACTATTTTGACCATAAGGGTATACCAAGCGGGAAGAACGTGCAGTGTTTTGAGGCGGGATACGAGAAAGCGGAGAAGGTCTGCTGATTTAGCTGTGTATAGATTATGGGAGGAAGGGTTTTGGCATGAATCTTAGAAAATTATTAAAACCAAGAACCATTGCGATTGTAGGTGCCAGTGAAAAGGCTGGCTTCGGCGGTGATACGACCAGGAACTACCTTAAATTTTCAAGGAATTTAGATAAACTGTATCTGGTGAATCCCGGAAGAGATACCATATTCGGGCATCGAGCCTATCACTCCCTCTCGGAGATAGAGGGGGACGTGGATCTGGTCATCCTGTGTACGCCTCAAAAAACAATCATTCCTTTGTTGGAGGAGGCTGCAGGTAAGAACTGCGGCGGGGCGGTGGTGTTTGCCAGCGGCTACAGCGAAGTGGGGCCGGAGGGCAAGGAGCGCCAGAAGGAGTTGGTGGAGGTTGCGGACCGTCTCGGTATTGCGGTCATGGGGCCAAACTGTGCAGGCTTTGCCAATTTTGTGGATGGTATTTTTGCTTTTGCCTTCTTAGTGGAGGAGCGTGAGCGCAGGGGAAACATCGGCATGATATCACAGAGCGGGCAGATTGTCCTTGGGGGACTGGACAGTCCCAACATGGGTTTCAGTCATGTGATTTCATCCGGTAATTCCTGCAATGTGAAGGTGGAGGACTATCTGGATTTTTTGGTGGATGATGAGGATACCAAGGTGGTGGCTGCCTATATGGAGGGAGTAACCAGACCGGATAAGCTGGTGGCCACCTTCCAGAAGGCTGCACTGAAAAGAAAACCTGTGGTGGTATTAAAGACAGGACGTTCCAGCAAGTCACAGGAGCTGGCAGCTTCTCATACCGGTTCACTGTCAGGAGCTGACAAGGTACTTCGGGCCGTGTTCAAACGGTACGGTGTGGTGGAAGCCAGCGATTTGGAGGAGCTTATGAGCCTTGCAGCCGCATTTTCGTGGCTGAGGGAGCTGCCGAAGGGTGAACGATGTGTATTTATGAATGTGTCAGGAGGCGAAGCCGGCGTAATGGCGGACCTGGCTGAGGAATACGGAATCACACTGGCAGAAATGGGACAGGAGACAAAGGATTATCTGCGCACATTGGTGCCTGATTACGGTTCCGTAAATAACCCCTTCGATATGACGGCAGGTATAGGTTACAATACCCCTGTCATGGTTCAGGCCATGGAGGCTATTTCTAAAGATGAAAATGTGGATGCCATTGTGGTGGCTTATACCATTACTCCGGAGATTTGGGATGATACTATCTCCCACATGGTGGAGGCGGTTTCCATCGCACGCCGGCAAGAGAAATTAAAACCGGTATTCTGGATTCCATTTATCGAGCATACAAGGCACCAGGAAAGTGCGGATGCGTTAAAAGCTTCAGGAACCCCACTACTTCCCACTGGCAGGTATGGGTGCAATGCCCTTAAGAAGATGCTGGATTTCGCGGTCCATACATTTGAACCTATGACGCCTGCTATCCCAGAGAAGAGGCATGCTGTTTCCCACAGCCTGAGTGAATTCGAGAGCCTGAATTATCTGAAGGAGCATGGTGTGCCGATTCCCCCACAAGCAGTTGCTGCAACGGCTGACGCCGCTGTGGAGGCGGCCGGGAAGTTAGGGTATCCTCTGTCTGTGAAAATTCACTCAAGAGACATACAACACAAGTCGGATGTGGGCGGGGTAAAGTTAAATATAAAGAATGAGGCAGAACTGCGGGCTGCGTTTGACACAGTTATGGAGAATTGCGCTGCCAATGCCCCCAAGGCAAAGCTGGAAGGCGTTCTTTTAAAACCCATGCTGAGGCCGGGGACGGAAATGATTATCGGTGTCAACAATGACAAGGATTTTGGCCCCATGATTATGGTAGGAATGGGCGGTGTGTTTGTAGAACTGTTTAAGGATGTGCAGCTTGCGCCGGCACCTCTCACCCAGAGCCAGGCTGAGCGCATGATAGAGAATCTGGCCTCCTATCCATTGTTAAACGGCTACCGTGGAGGCGCTGTCTGTGATAAGGCGGCACTGGCGGGACTCCTTGTTAAAATAAGCCAGATGGCAGCAGAGGGCAAGGACAAGGTAAAGGAGTTGGATATCAATCCCGTTTTCATTACGGAAGATGGTGCGGCTATTGCGGATGCCTTACTGGTCGTCTATGATGACTGATATGTATAACAATTAGCCTAATAATTGGCTCTATGTGAATATGAATATGTAACCGGAAACAGGTATGCGCGGAGAAATTTATCGTGGATACCTGTTTTTGGTGCTATTTTCTAAAAAAAACCGCCAAAGTGAAAGTATATTGGACAATATTGCCTAAAAAAGTAATGATATTTAGCCATAATGAACAATATTTTTATAATATGAAACATAATATTGACATTATAAATAAATAATCGTATTATACTTAATATAAATGCAAAAAATGAAATGATAAATAAAAAAATGAAACACAAAAAAATAATATGGAGGGGGAAAGAATGAAAGTGAAACTAGAGGAATTAATCAGCTCAGAGGCATCTCCGGCATTAGGGCCATATTGCCATGGCCGTAAATATGGAGATATGATTATTACGTCCGGACAGATACCACTTACAAAGGATGGAAAATATGTTTATGAGATTAAAGAGGCTACAACCCTGGTTTTAAAGAATCTGCTCAGCATTGTAGAGGCAGGTGGGGGAAGCAGGGAGAGCGTTGCCAGGGTGGATGTCTATATTAAGGACCTGAAGGATTTTGACCAAATCAATGAGGCATATAGAGCGTTTTTTGGAGACCACAGACCTACACGCGTATGTGTGCAGGTGGCTGCACTTCCAGAGAATGTACCATTAGAAGCTTCCATGATTGCGTTTGCAGAGGGGAACGCGAAGGAGTAGTAATGAAGGGAACAGCAAAAGAACTGGCAATACTGGCGGCAGGATGTATACTATATGTGTTATCCACCATTCTGATTAATCCGGTGGATATTGTTCCGGGAAGTGTCCTTGGGGTATCGGTCGTTGCCAATAGTATTTTGGGCGTGTCCATAGGAACTGTGAATATGATTTGTAATATTCCGATTATGATTTTCTGTACCATGTGTTTCGGAAAAAAGATACTGATTTATACAATCATGATTATAGTCAGTACCTCTGTCATGATTGACTGGTGGCTTCCATATTTTCCAGCTGTGCTTGTACAGCACGGACTGCTGCTGGCAATTCTTGGAGGGATTCTCATGGGAATCGGCGCGGGGCTGTTGATGCGGGCCGGTGGTACTATGGGAGGGACAACTGCCATTGGGAGAATCCTTGAGAAAAGAAATCCGAGGCTGAATATGGGGAATACATTGTTCGTTATGGATACAGCCATTATTGTTGTGGGTTCGGTTCTGCTGAAAAGTTTTACAGGGTTGTTATATTCGGTTGTCTATACTCTGGTATGTTCTAAGGCAATCGGAATGATTTATTCCTGTAAAAGGGCGCATTGACAAAGTGATTATATAACAGGAGGGGTTATAGAACATGGATAATAAGACAAACGATAATCGAAAGATAAATAAATGGGCGTTCTGGCCGGCAATTATTATTCTGCTGGCATTCATTTTAGCCGGTGTGCTGTGGACGGAACAGGTTGGAGCCGTCATGACAAAGCTGCTTTATGCAATGGCGGATTACTTCGGGGCTTACATAAACCTGCTGTCACTTACATTTATCATTCTTGCTGTTGTATTTTTGATTGGAAGATACGGCGATGTGGTAATTGGCGGCGAGGATGCCAAACCGGAATACAGCATGGCTTCCTGGTGCGCTATGTCTATCTGTTCAGGTATCGGAACAGGGCTTCTGTTCTGGGCCATGGGAGAACCTATCTTCCACTACATGTCAACTCCGGCGGCCATTGGAGAGCCGGCTACCAGAACCGCAGGCATCTTTGCCGTGGCCCAGGCCATGTGGGACTGGAGTTTTGTACAGTACTGTATGTATGCAATTTGCGGAGCTGCATTTGCAATCGTCTGTTATAACCGCAGAAAGAGCTTATCCTTTAATTCCATTGTGGAATGTGCTACAGGCAAGAAGAGACCATGGTTAAACACGCTGGTGACAGCCGTTGTTATATTCTGCCTTATGGGTGCCACATCTAACTCCATGGGTGTGGGACTGATGCAGATTGGCGCAGGACTTGAGGCAGCGTTAGGCATACCGCAGTCCGCAGTGACCTGGCTTTTTGCGGCCATTTTTGTCACCACCATATTCATTCTTTCCTGTGTTTCCGGTATAGGAAAGGGACTAAAGCTGGTATCATCCGCCTGTATGTATTTCTTTTTCTTCCTGCTGGCCTATGTATTCATCTTTGGAAATACAGAATTTATCACAAAGATTACTTCAGAGTCAATTGGTTTTATTGTGGACCATTGGGGAACACAGACCACTATGGCTAACGCAATGGCTGCTAATGACAAGTGGTTTGCAGACTGGATTGTTCAGTACTGGGCTTCCTTTATCGTATATGCACCTGTTATCGGTATGTTCCTTGCACGTATGGGCAGAGGCCGCAAGGTCCGTACTTTCATGCTGGTTCAGATTCTTGTACCGTCCATTTTCTGTATTCTGTGGATTGGCGTATTTGGCGGACAGACTATTTATCTGCAGACATCAGGAACTCTGGATGTTTGGGAAGCAGTGAACAAGTCCGGTATGCAGGCAACTGTATTCCAGATTATAGGGACACTTCCTTTCAGCAAGATTATTACTATTTTATTCCTTTGTACCGTAACTTTGAGTTTTTGTACACTGGCCGACCCCATGGCGTCGGTTGCGGCAACCCTGTCGGTAAATGGACTTTCAGCCGAGGATGAACCACCTAAGAAGCAGAAGATATTAGTTGGCTGTATTTTGGGAGGTACCGCATATACGCTGGTTGCCACAGGAGGCATCAATTCCGTTAAGGGTATGTTCACTCTGGTGGGCCTTTTACAGAGCATTGTACTGATTATGTGCGCCATTGTATTGTTCCGGTATGCGAAGAAATGCTATTACCTGAAAAACTCCGGTTATATTGAGACTCCGGAAGATGTGGAGGAATAATTGCCTGATTGAAGAAAGGAGACATGAATGAGATTAACTGATTATGAGAAGGAGATGCTGGACGGCGGACAGGGTGAAATGCGCCAGCAGGCCATGCAGGCCCTGTGCGATCTGGCCGAGTTCTATGATGTGGAAGAATTTGTGGAAATCGTGGGATGTCATGATGACAGCACTGTGTATGCGGGAGAAGCTCAAGTAGCCTTCGCGGAGCATCTGGCTGATCATGGAGCCAGGTTTGCGGTTCCTACTACCACCAATGCCACTGCGTGTGATATCAATCTCTGGGACCGTCAGAGGCATGATGTGGAAACTATGGCTGCTACCCGCCGGATTGAGGCGGCCCATGTGAAGATGGGAGCCATTCCCACCTGGTCCTGCGCCCCTTATCATGTGGGGGTGACGCCATCCTTTGGTCAGCAGTTTGCCAGTGCGGAGTCTAATGTAATCTGTTACTATAATTCCATTATCGGAGCGCGGACCAACCGTTATGCAGGACCTTTGGAGCTTTTGTGCGGTATTGCGGGGCGAGTTCCTTACTTCGGCCTCCATGTTCCTGAGAACCGGTATGCACAGGGATTGGTAAAGCTGGGAGATGACATAAAACCGGAGTATTTTGAGGAGGAGGATATTTACAACCTTGTTTCCTACTCATATGGCTCTATTGTAGCGGACAGGATTTGGGCGCTTCAAGGTATACCAGCTAAAGGAATTACGAATGAGATCTTAAAACAGTTCAGCGCCACGGCTGCTTCGTCCGGCGGCATTGCTTTGTTCCATATGATTGGCATCACACCGGAAGCACAGACGTTGGAGCAGGCCTTTAATGGGCAGAAGCCCGAGGAAGTGGTGGAAATTCATTTATCGGATTTAGCCGAGGCAGAACGGCAGCTTACAAATCCGGATGTGACGGATATTGATGCAGTGGTTCTGGGATGTCCCCATTGTTCCTATAATGAATGTGCCAGAGTTGAAGAACTTTTCAGGGGAAGAAGAGTGAATGACAATGTTAAATTCTGGCTGATTACTCCCAGGAGTGTCAACGACCGGTTAAAGGACAGCGGGCTTTACGAACGCCTGACCCGGCTGGGGGTGGAGATTTATTGTGATGGCTGTATACTGGAATACAGGAATAAAAATTTAGGGACCAATACCATGATGTCGAATTCCGGTAAATTTGATACATACTGCTTCTCCATGCGCGGCCTGCAGCCGGTATTTGGAAGTATGAAGGAGTGCATTGAATCCGCGGTAGCGGGTAAGGTGGTAAAGGAGGTTAAGCCATGGAGAAAGTAACAGTAAAATGTAAAACGGCAGTCTATGGTAATGCCAAGGCAGAACTTCTATGGGCTAATGAACCAATGAGCTTCTGGGGAACCGTGGATCCCAAGAGCGGAGTGATTCGGGATAATCGTCACGCCCTGTACCAACAGAATATGTCAGGCAAGGTGCTGGCATTTACCACACCGAAAGGCAGCAGCGGAACCGGCTTGATTATCCTGGAACAGATTCGTAATCACTGTGCACCGGCAGCTATCATTAATCTGCGCAGCGACCCGGTGGTGCTCACTGGTCCGCTTATCGCAAAACGGTTCTACAATGTGGCAATTCCGGTTGTCAACATAAGCGAAGAGGACTATGCAAAGCTTGAGGGCGCAAAAGAAGTGGAATTCTTTGAGGACAGGGATGAAATAAATATTTATTATTAATATGCCAATAAAGAAATAGAAAACAACAAGGAGGAAGTAAAAATGAGTTTTAAGAGAGTAATTAATGTGGTAGAGACTCATGACGGGGAACCTATGCGCGTTGTAACGGGCGGAGTTGGACATATCCCGGGAAACAGTGTATATGAGATGGAGGAGTATTTACGACTGTATAATGACGGGCTGCGCAAGTTCCTGCTTCGTGAACCAAGAGGATACCCGCCAATGTGCTGTAACATTATTGTTCCCCCAAAGCACCCGGATGCGGCAGCAGGGTTTATCATTATGGAGCAGACCGAATATCCCATGATGTCAGGAGGCAATGTAATATCGGTGGCTACCGTTCTTCTGGAGACAGGAATGATTGAGATGAAGGAACCCTATACAGAGTTCCAATTGGAGGCTCCTGCCGGATTAATAGGCATCAAGGCGAAATGTGAGAATGGAAAGGTGACGGAAGTGACCTTTAAGAACGTGCCGGCATTTGCTGTATACACAGACACGGAAATCACAGTTCCCCATATCGGTCATGGAGTGGAAAAGGTCAAAGTGGATGTTGCCTGGGGCGGGATGTTCTATGCAATGGCGGATGTGCGCCAATTCCCATGGATTGAACTGACACCAGACATGGGCCGCGAGATTACCCGTGTTTCCTCTCTGATTCTCAAGGCAGCCCAAGACCAGCTGCCAGTGGAACATCCAAACTATCCTGGTGTGGGAATCACCATCTCCCAGTTGTTCGGACCTACCGACGATCCGAAGGCAGACATCCGAAATGCCGTTACCGTTGCCAGCGGAGCCGTTGATTTTGACAATCCATCCACTTGGATTGGTGCGCTGGACCGGTGTCCATGCGGAACCGGCACATGTGCCAGAATGGCTGCCATGTATGCAAAGGGTGAGTTAAAATTGAACCAGCCATTCCGTCACCAGGGATTGTTGGGGGTTGTTTATAAGGGAGAACTGGTTGAGGAGACAGAGATTGGCGGACGCAAAGCGGTAATTCCTACCATCGCCGGAGAATCCTGGATTTATGGGTATGGCAATCTTGTGCTGGATTCTACCGATCCATTTACAGAGGGATTTACAATTGGTGATATCTGGGCATAGAGATTGTTTGACTCACGTATCTTGTGCGTGAAAACAGGAAAAGCGCTTTAAAGGAGAGATTATGAAAAAATATGCATTTCGGGGCGGGCTGCTGATTGACGGGACAGGAGCGGCAGCAGTGGAAAACAGCCTTGTTCTTGTGGATGGAGATAAAATCACCTATGCTGGTGTGGACCAGGCTGTACCGGACGGATATGAGGTATATACTATAAGCGGAAAAACAATCATGCCAGGCCTGATTGATGCCCACCTCCATTTTTCAGGAAACCTGACAGACAACGATACAGACTGGCCCACGGAAGATAACCTTCAGAAAGCGGTGGTTGCCGTACAGCAGGCTCATGAATGCCTGGAGGCAGGGCTTACAACGGTGGGAGAGGTTTCACTGTTTGGTATCCATATCCGCAATATGATTGAACAAAAAGTGATGAAAGGCCCGCGTGTGGTTGCAACGGGCCGTGGGTTCTGTGCCACCTGTTCCCACGGAGATTCCCACAAGGTTTCCATCGAGAGAAACCGGGAAGGACATCCGTGGGGCGAGTGTGTGGACAGTCCATGGGATTTGAGGAAAGCTGTTCGGCGAAGACTTCGCGAAAACCCTGATGCAATCAAAATCTGGGCAACCGGAGGAGGCATCTGGCGCTGGGAAACTGCCATGGACCAGCATTATACCATGGAAGAAGTCCAGGCCGTTGTGGATGAGTGTAAGATGCGCCACATCCCCGTCTGGTCTCACTGCTTTGGCAGCGCAGCCAATTCCGTGAAGGCAGGTGTGGACTTAATCATTCACGGCCAGTCCCTGGATGACGGGACGCTGGATTTGATGGCGGAAAAGGGAATCGCACTTTGTCCTACCATCAACTTCATGCCTGCCTGGTTGACCACATTTCCACCAAAGTATGACCCGGCTCTTCATGACCAGTATCCGGGTGAAACGGTTGCGGAGAAGGATTTAAACCGCATTTATGCGAATTTGAAGAAGGCCAAGGAGAGAGGGATTCTTCTGACCACTGGTTCGGATTCCTTTAACTCTCAGATGACACCTTACGGGGAGACCACGGTGGGAGAGCTTCATGCCTTTGTGGAGTGTGCAGGAATCAGTGAAATGGACACCATTGTTGCCGCTACATTAAACGGAGCTAAAGTACTGCGCGTGGATGATATAACCGGTTCCCTTGAGGCAGGAAAGAGTGCTGACCTGCTGGTAGTCAATGGAAATCCTCTAAAAGACATCCGGGAGCTTACGGTTGATACCATGGATGTAATCATGAAGGAAGGGGATTTCATAAGAAAGGATTTGTAGAAATAAAGTTTTAAAATATGATACCGCCTATCTTGTTCTGGTACAAGGTAAGCGGTATTATTGTTTGAATTTATACATATTTTGCGCCAAGGCGATGAAGCGCTTCACGGCGCTGTTTGAGTCCACCCTGTAACCCAGACCAATGTCAATGGGAAAATCCATGGTTATGTCCATGGGAAGCGACGCAAGGGACGGAAAGCTTTTCCAGTACATGGAGTAGTAAATCAGTATCAGGTTATCCAATTCACATTTCAGGGGTAGAGAACTGCCATAGTGGTGGATGTCAATAATCTGGACATCGGGGGCAACTGATGTTATGTAATCCCGTAGACGGTCATCTGCCCGGGTGATGCCTTTCGCATACATCATGATTTTCTGTCCATGTAAATCGTGTATAGAGATACGTTTTTTGACAGCAAGAGGATGCTTGGGGGACATTCCGCAGCAATGTCTGTCTTCCATTAGCTTTATGAAACTGTAACGGGAATCTTCAAATACATAACCGCACATATATTCTGTGGTAATGTCAAAATTATCATTCAGAAAATTTTTGAAATAACTTTCTAATGGATATTCGATGAACTGAAGGGTGATATTTGGATATTGCTCCGCAAATCTGCGGCATATTTGCGGAAGAAGTTCTGCCGTAAAGTTCGGCAGAGTTCCTATACGAATAATTTCCCTGGATTTTTCTTCTAATTCTTTACAGCGCATCAGTACTGTATTAGATGTGTGTATTATCTTTTTTGCTTCCCGATAAAAATATTCTCCGGCAGGTGTAAGGGTAACTCCCTTATTATGGCGGTCAAAAATATGGAATCCCAGCTCTTTTTCCAATAGATTTATCTGCTGTATCAGCGCAGTGCGGGAAATGAACAATTTGTCGGCGGCGGATGAAAAGCTGCCTGATTCGGCAATTACGATAAAAGAATCCAGGTGTTTATCATACATAGGATATTACCTCCTGCAAGGATGGCTGGATGTAAGGTTTTCCTTTACGCGGATATAGCTTATTTATTCTTCTTTGAGAGAGAAAAGCGTGGTAAGATTCAGGTATAAAGAGATTGTTAAAAATGCTTATATAAATCGTATAAAACAAATAAATATTTATAATATTTTACTGTATTTTGACCAGTAATGTCAATAGCTAAGTTTTTATTCCACGGCCATGGAATTTAATTAATAAGCCAGTGCACGGTGATTTAAGAAAAACGGACCTGACAAAAACTATGAAGCCTATCGTCGATGTATTTTAAGGAGGAAATGATTTATGCAGAAAACTGGAAAAGTTAAATTGCCGCCTGGAAAGAAAGTCGCTGTCAACCTTGGATGTGATTTTGATGCTCAAAGTATATGGGATGGTTCCTATAATCTTCTTTCACCTGCCTATATGAGCCGTGGAGAGTTTGGCGCAGAGGTAGGAGCCCCGCGTCTGTTGGAGCTGTTTAAGAAGTATAACATTAAGACCAGTTGGTTTATACCGGGTCATACGGCTGATACCTTCCCGGATATCTGTAAGGAAGTCCTGGCCGCAGGACATGAAGTGGGATGTCACGGATATGTACATGAGAATCCCACTAAGTCGGCTTACGAGCAGGAGAACAAAGTGTTACAGATGGCGTTGGAGTCCTTAGATAAGATTGGAGCTCCCAGGCCGGTCACCTATCGTTCACCGTATTGGGATTTCAGCCCGAATACTATTAGAATCCTGGAAGAAAACGGATTTCTGTATGACAGCAGCCTGATGGGGAATGACCTGCATCCATATTATCCAAGACCTGTGACGCCTCATTCGGACCGTGCCAATGAATTTGGTGAACCATCCAAGATTCTGGAACTGCCTGTGTCCTGGTTCCTGGATGATTTCCCGCAGACGGAATATCTGACAGGAGGACAGGAAGGACAACGTCCTGCCCAGGATATCTATGACAGATGGGCTTCCATTTTTGACTATGCCTGTAAGCTGGATGGGGCATGCTACATTCTGACGACACATCCGCAGACAATTGGTCGTGCCCATATGATTCAGATGTATGAAAAGCTGATTAACTATATGGCAGAAAACGGAGCCTGGTTTGCTACTGCTGCGGAGATTGGCGCTAATTTTATCCCTGACTAGAGCGCGGAAAGCGAAAGGAGTGGAGTTGTGTTAAATAAGGAATTATTTCCTATCATAATTGCTTCAGGTACACCTTACGAGATTGGATTAACTCATGGGCGGGAGGCAAAAAAACAGGTAGAAATCAGCATTAATACATACAAAGCGATGTTTTGGGATTATTCCAATATCAGGTGGGAGGACGCGTGTAATTATGCAAGAAGCTTCATTCCGACCATCAATGAATATGACCCGGATTACATGGAAGAAATCAGGGGTATTGCAGAGGGGTCCGGTTATGGGACTGACGAAATATTGGCCCTTAATGTCCGCAGTGAGATTGTACTGCAGGGCAGCCAGATTAACAGCAGCAATACAGATGGATGTACTACATTCGTGTTTACACCCATGATGACGGAGAACGGTTCGACCCTGTTGGGCCAGAACTGGGACTGGAAAATGACAGAGCAGGCAGGCTGTATCATCATGCATATCAAACAGCAGAAAAAACCGGATATAACAATGGTCACAGAGGCCGGAATTATAGGAAAGATTGGATATAACAGCGCGGGAGTTGGCGTTACCCTTAATGCGCTGTCATCCAGCCAGAAGGTGGAAGGTAAGGTTCTGCCCCTGCACATCGCCATGAGGGGAATGCTTGACAGCCAGACTCTTTCTGACGTAATCCGGGCAACTACCTGTATGAACCTATCCTGCTGCGCTCACTATATGATTGGCAGTTCCAAGGGAGAGGGAGTAAGCCTCGAAGTAGGACCTGGCGATTTTGACGCACTGTATGCGGAGGAAGGCTGGCTTGCCCATACCAATCATTTTATTACTCCGAGACTCATGTACGTAAAAGATACCACAAGGGTCTCTCTTCCAGACAGTTTCCTGCGTCTGGGAAGGATGAGGACTATGGTGCGTATGCTGGACCATAAGGTGAGAGTGGCGGATATCAAGAAAATGATGAGCGACCATACAAGCTATCCTGACAGTATCTGCCGTCATGAAGATGAACTTGAACCGGAAGGCAAACGTCTTGGAACCATTTTTAGCATTATTATGGATTTGGAACGTGAAGAAATGTATTTTGCGCCCGGCAATCCATGCAAAGCGGAATATCATCTTATAAAGTTTTAGTATCATATAGCAGATGAAAGGGTGCGTCTCACAAATCCTCTGGAGGAGAGGCGCATCCTTTTGCGTTCATGAAAATAAAAAAGTTGGGAGGGTATTGGGATGAATCCATTGTTAACAGTTTTTATAATCGGCGTGTTGGGTTATCTGCTAGGAAGTATTAAGGTAAAGGGGCTGTCATTGGGAACCTCCGGCGTTCTGATCGTTGCCCTGTTGTTCGGTCATTATGGGATGGAAATCCCATCTGTGATTCGCGAGTTCGGTTTAATTTGTTTTGTTACGGCAGTAGGCTTTATAGCAGGTCCTGTATTTTTTCGCAATTTTAAGAGTAAGGCATTGTCTTATGTGGTAATTGGCATCTTAATCATTATTGTCGGTGCGGGAAGCTGTATCCTGGTCATCACCCTTGCGGGGATTCCCACACCTTTGGCAGTGGGAATGATGACAGGGGCATTGACAAGTACACCGGGACTGGCTGCGGCCATTGATGCAACCGGTGATTCCATGGCATCCATTGGCTATGGAATCGCCTATCCGTTCGGCGTCATTGGGGTGGTGCTGTTTGTACAGCTCATACCGAAGCTGTTAAGGGTCGATATACCGGAGGAGGTGAGTAAATTAAACCGCTCCATGGAAAAGAACGTACATCATGATATGTCTGCAGATAAACACATGGAGCTGGATGAATTTGGTTTTTTCCCGTTTATGATAGCAACCATAGCTGGTATACTCATCGGAAAGTTAGTCATTCCCCTTCCGGCAGGTGCAAGCTTTACTCTTGGAACATCGGGCGGACCTCTTTTAGCCGGACTTGTAATGGGACATTTTATGCATGTAGGACCTGTGTCTATATCTGTTCCCAAGCCGACCTTGGAGACGCTTCGTGAGTTTGGTCTGGTGTTGTTCCTGATGGGGGCCGGGACCAATGCCGGTAAAGGATTTGTTGAAATATTGGCTCAGTATGGAATTGCGCTGTTCTTCCTGGGAGCTCTGATGACACTGCTTCCCATGGTAATAGGTTACGTACTGGCAACCAAAATTTTCTCCATGGATATACTGAACTCATTGGGATCTATATGCGGAGGCATGACCAGTACTCCGGCTCTTGGCACGCTATTGGCAGTCACTAAGACAGAGGCAGTGGCAGCTTCCTATGCGGCCACCTATCCTGTTGCATTGATTTTCGTTGTATTATCATCGCAGTTCATATCTATCTTGTTGATGTGAGCAGAACCAGGAGGTCTCGTATGTTTGCATTAATTGAGATGATACTTCCGGAGATGATTCATTTTCTGGAACTGATTGGGATTGTCATTATCTTTATTGGCGCTACAAGGGCTTTCCTGTACTATGTCGGTACTTATTTCAATCGTAATAAGGGAAGCAACATTAAGCTGATGCTGGGGTCTTCGCTGGAACTTGGTCTGGAATACAAAATGGGTGCGGAGATTTTAAAGACAGTTCTGATACGTGATATGAATGAGATATTGATACTGGGATCCATCATAGTATTGAGGGCACTGCTATCATTCCTGATACATTATGAAATGAAGCATGAGACAGTAGGGAATTTGAATTAAACAGTATCTGGCTGTCAAAGACAGTATGGTTTGAGAAGAAAAACCAGGAGGGATTGCATAGTGGATACATACAAGATAGCTGTCATTGCAGGCGACGGCATAGGTCCGGAGGTCCTGGAAGAAGGCGTAAAGGTATTAAAACAGGCGGCGGAATGCGATGGCGGTTTTTCCTTTGAATTTACGTATTTTCCATGGGGATGTCAGTACTATTTAGAGACCGGAAAAATGATGGATGAAGACGGGATAGAGACACTCGGGCAGTTTGATGCTATATTCCTGGGAGCAGTGGGATATCCGGGGGTACCGGACCACATTTCCTTGTGGGATTTGCTTTTGAATATCCGAAAGAGTTTTGACCAATATGTGAATCTTCGTCCGGTTAAGCTTTTGGAAGGGGCGCCTTGTCCGTTAAAGGGCGTAGACAGAAAAGACGTTGATATGATATTTATAAGGGAAAACAGCGAGGGTGAGTATGCAGGAAGTGGGAACTGGCTGTATAAGGGAAAGCCCCATGAGGTAGTACTCCAGGAAGGGGTATTTTCCAGGCATGGATGTGAGCGTATTATCCGGTATGCCTATGAGTTTGCAAGAAAGCATGGTAAGACCCTGACCAGTATCAGCAAGGGAAATGCGCTCAACTATTCCATGGTGTTCTGGGACAGCATTTTTAAAGAAGTGGGAAGTGAATACCCGGATGTAACGACATCTTCCTATCTGGTGGATGCAGCGAGTATGTTTATGATAAAAGACCCGGGGCGTTTCCAGGTCGTTGTCACCACTAATCTTTTTGGAGACATCCTGACGGATCTGGGTGCCGCAATTGCAGGTGGCATGGGGCTGGCTGCCGGGGCAAACCTGAACCCTGAACGGGAGTTTCCGTCCATGTTTGAACCAATCCATGGTTCGGCACCAGATATCGCAGGTCAGGGAAAGGCAAACCCACTGGCTGCTGTCTGGTCCTCCAGCCAGTTGCTGGACTTCTTGGGGCATGAAGATTGGGGAGCAAAGTTGGTTGATATCATCGAGGATATACTAATAGAGAAAAAGGTGCTGACACCTGACTTGGGCGGCACATCGACTACCAGCCAGGTAGGAGATGAGGTGGTTTTAAAGTTAAGGCAGTATACGATATGACTTATTATTTTATATTTTGAGATAGGGGCGGTTGCGTAGATTGATGTATGTCCAGGCAACGGCTCCTTTTTGTTGAAATCAGGCTGGGATTATAAGAACAGGTGAGATGCTAAATGGATGAAGTCAAAAAGCAACAGAACTGCAACAAATTAGCCACTTTTAGGCTGCAAAATCCCTGGTTTGGCCTGTTCTTTGATAGAATGCATTCATAGCGCTATAACACTATAAGAGAAGGGAAGATATAGGTGTATGAAGGGTGAGACATTAAAAAAATATTTTCTTTTAACCGTAGTTGCACTGGGGGCTGGTGTGATTTACAAAGTCACCTCCCTGAGAGAGGTGTTCTATGATGCAATGCTGGCTGGATTTCAGATAACGAATACACAGCTTGGAACTTTGAGCTCCATTTTTGGGACGGTATCTATGATTTGTTATCTGCCGGGAGGCATTTTGGCGGATAAGGTTTCTTATAAAAAACTGCTGGTTTTTTCGTTTTTGGGCAGTGGAGCTTTAACTCTGTGGTGTTCGACCATGCCGTCATTCAATACTCTTAAACTGATATTCGGACTTTTGGGATTCACGACAATTCTTACCTTTTGGTCAGCATTTGTAAAGACAGTGCGTTCCCTTGGAAGCGACGAGGAACAAGGAAGGATGTTTGGTCTTGCGGAAGGAATCCGTGGAATCAGTGGAATTGTGGCAAGCTTTGTGGTTGCGGGAATCATTCATGTGGCTGCTACGGAAATCGGAGGGATGAAGGGAACTCTGATATTTTACGGGGCCCTGTATATTGTTATTGGTATTCTTGCTGCGGTTCTTCTTCCTAATGCAGTACAGACCAAGGAAGAAAAATCCTTTGCCATGGGAGACCTGGTCCTGGCATTTAAAAATAAAGGTACATGGCTGGTATGCGCACTTGTTTTCTGCTGGTATATGGTTTACTGCGCCACAACCTATGCGATTCCATATCTGACGAATGTATATGGTGCCTCGTCCTCGGCCATCAGCATATTGAGTGTGATCCGGGCATATGGAATTGGAATCGTGGCAGCGCCTGTTGCCGGTTTCCTGGGCGACAAGATGAAATCCTGCTCTAAGGCATTGAGTTATACTTCTGTTCTTGGCGTTGTCATGATGATTATCTATCTAATAGTACCGACAAGACAGGATTTGATTGTTGTACCGGTGATCCTTACATTGACGTTTAGTTTCCTGGTCTTTGCGGCCCGCGGTATCTATCTTTCTCCCATGACTGAGGCGGGAATCCCGATGGCCCTTACAGGTGCTGCGTCCGGACTGATTTCTGTTTTGGGATATGCGCCGGATACATTTGCCTATAGTGTCATGGGGAACTGGCTGGACAAATATCCGGGAGCGCAGGGGTACCATTATATATTCATCATGTCGGCAGTATTTCTGGTTTTGGCTACCGGCGTTGGACTTTATATTTACTCCTATGGCAAGAAGTTAAACAGAGAAAAGCATTGATGAAATACATAAAATAAAGGAGGATTCGATTATGGGACGCTACGATTTTGGAGCTCAAAGGGACATGAGAGGTACAAATACCTGGAAATGGGATGGGGAAGGAAAGGTGTGCAAGTATCCCTTTGGGTGTGCGGATACAGATTATATACCACCCCAGGAAGTAACGGATGCGGTTGTCAAAAAAGCTATGCAGGGCAATCTGGCCTATGGCATATTGCCGCCGGAATTTGCCCAGTCCGTATCCCATTGGTATAGAAAACGGTTTAATACGGATGTAAACACGGGATGGGTCACCTATTCTCCGGGACTCATTGTGGCAATTAAAATGATGATGGATGCTATGACCCATGTAGGCGATAATGTGATAATCCAATCCCCGGTATATTTCAATTTTTCTTTAATCGTTAAACGAAATGGAAGAAATTTGGTGGAAAATACCCTGATATATGAAGAAGGTAAGTACCAAATTGACTTTGAGGATTTGGAAAAAAAGGCTTCGGATCCAAGAACAACCATGATGATTTTCTGTAACCCACACAATCCTGTGGCACACGACTGGAGCCGGGAAGATTTAGAGAGAGTAGCGGAAATCTGTAATAGAAACCATGTATTTGTATTAAGTGACGAGTGTCACAGCGATATCCTGTTTAATGGGACCAAACACATTCCGTATATAGCTATTAATGAGGAAACCTCTAGGAACAGTGCTGTAATTAATGCCGGTGGAAAGACTTTTAATATCAATGGTTTATATGTGGCATATGCGATTATTCCAAATGAGCAGGTGCGTAAGGCGTTTGAGATTGCTTATGCAAACCATCACTTTGATTTTAGCATGATTGGAGTTCCAGCTCTGATTGCTGCATATGAACACGGGGATACATATGTAGATGAAATGAATGCATATATCTGGGACAACATCATGTATTTAAAGGAGTTCCTAAAGGAGAGGATGCCGGAGGTAAAAATGGTGGAGCCCGATTCCACGTATTTGATGTGGCTCGATTTTCGGGCATGGGGAATGGATTGTGAACAGATTGACGCCTTTTTCCGCAGTGCAGGGGTTGCCTTGAATAAGGGAAGTACATATGGGGAAGATGCAGAAGGCTTCATGAGATTGAATGTGGCATGTACAAGAGAAGTACTGGAGAGCGCTATGGAGGATGTGTACAGTAAATATAAGGAAGTTTTTTTGAAACAGGAATAATAGCTTCCGGGACACAATGGAGAGTCGGGGATTATGGGGACGGGATGAAAGTAGTTCTGTCCCCCCTTTTTGAAATCTGCTATAATGGGAATGGAATTTTAGAAAGAGGGGTGGACTTATGAAGTCAATACTTATTGTTGAAGATGACCTTCCCATAGCAAAACTGATTCGAACCTATATTTCCTTTGCGGGATATGAAGCCAGCATAGCGCCGGATGGTGAGCGGGCCTTGCTGATGCTGGGGGAAGAAAAATATAATCTTGTAATTTTGGATTTAATGCTTCCGTATATGGACGGAGAGAAGATACTGGAAACAATCAAAAAATTGGACATTCCTGTCATAGTGGTTTCTGCCAAGTCAAATTTGGTAGACCGTGTACGTCTTCTGCGGGCAGGAGCAGACGATTATATTGTAAAACCATTTGAGAGCGCGGATTTAATTGCCAGGATTGAAGCTGTTTTAAGACGGTCAGAGAGGGCGAGTAAAGTTTTGGTATTCAAGGATATAGTGATGGATGTAGACCGGTATGAGGTACATAAGGGAAAGGATAAACTGGATATAACACCAAAAGAGTTTGAACTGTTCCGGTACTTTCTGGAAAATCAGAACAGGGTGCTTAAAAGAGAAGAGCTGTCTGCTCATGTTTGGGGCCAGGCATATATCGACAGCAGCAGAACTGTGGAAGCCCATGTCCAGCGGTTGCGTAAAAAGACAGGACTTGGCGATGAACTGCGGACGGTAAGTAAGGTTGGTTATATACTGGAGGATAAAAAGAACTGAAATGATTTATAAAATGAAGCTATGGCAAAAGATATTTATCAGTTCCCTGATAGCCAGCATCTTATTATTTGCTGTCTGTGGTATCATTGTTACGATTTCCGGCCACAAGAGAAACCTTCAATCCGAGAAAGAAGAAGCTTTTTGGATGGCATCACAAATGAAGAAGTGTGTGCAGCAGGCTGACCAAATGGGGGAAGATATAACAGACTGTTTCCAAAATCCACTTGTTTCGGATAAATTTTTTTTCCAATTATACCGAGGAGATACGTTAATATATGATGATTTCCATAAGCAACCAGATTCCCCCCGATATGATTTCGGATACGAATTAAAAAAAGAACCATTGGAAATCAGGGATATAGATAGAGTAAGCTATGCCTTTCTGGAGGATGAGATACTCTTAGGTGGTGAAAAGGGCAGATTCATACTGATTGAAGACTTTTCAGATGTATATGCCAGGTGTAATGCGCAGCTCCAGACCTTGTTTTTGATATGCGGAATATTATCAGTGGTATCTGCCTTTGTTATGCTCATAACCTCTCTTATTATCACACTTCCAATCAAAAAGATAAATGAAGCAGTAAAGATAGTATCCAATAACCATTATGCTTACCGGCTTCCCATTACAGGAACGGACGAATTGAATGAGCTTTCTGGCAATTTTAACATAATGTGTGAGGCAATTGAAAATAATATAAAAAACTATAAATCGGCAATTGATAATTTTGTCCATGAGGTGAAAACACCGTTGACTTCTATCATTGGCTACGCAGAGATGATTCAGTCATATCAGTGTACGGATGAGTGCAGGGAAGATGCTGTAAATTATATACTGATGCAGTCACGAAGACTAAACTCACTTGTCAGGAAAATCATGGGCTTTCTGATTGTGGAGTCCAAGCAGATTGAGAAGGAAATGATACTACTGGATGATGTAGTGAGTATGGCCTGTATTTCTGTTAAGATGCAGGCAGAGATTGAGGATATTCAGATTATATATAAAAACAAACCAGAAATATTTATGTATGGGGACCTGGAACTCTTGGCCACCTTGCTGGTGAACCTGCTTGATAATGCAATCAAAGCGTCTAATGCACATTCTCGAATTATAATAGAGACTGCTGACCAGGACGGCGCAGTGGAAATGATATCTGTGCAGGATTTTGGAATAGGGATACCGGAAGAGGAGCTGGACAAACTGACGGAGCCATTTTATATGGTTGATAAATCAAGAAGCCGTGCTCAAAATGGGGTTGGATTGGGTCTCTCCATATGTATGTCCATAATCAGGGCACATGAGGGAGACTTAAAAATTGTGAGCAAACCAGAAGAGGGGACAACGGTTTGTATATATTTTCCATTCGAGGACTATCTGCATGTAAAACGGGCGCAGGGTGCTCTGTTTAAAGGAATGGAGTAGGGGAGGGGAAAAGCATATGGACTGCAATTTTAAGAAAGTGAGTACCTTTTTGGCAGTAGTATTGGGATGGTCGATTATATTTGAACTCCCATATATTAGAAATAGCTTTTACATTCCCATATGTCAGGCTCTTAATTTAACAAACAAGGAGTTTGGTGGACTGTCCAGTATTTACTCCTGTGTGTGCGTGATTGTATATTTCTTTGGCGGTATTCTCTCTGACAGGATTCATTCACGCTGGATTTTGCTTCTGCCGTTTGTGGGGACTGGAATTCTTGGTTTTTGGTTCTCCAGCTTTCCTGATTATGAAGAACTGAAAATCATTTTTGCGCTCATGGGAGTTACAACTGTTATGACCTTTTTCTCCACAGCTATTCGGATTTTAAAGTGTTTGGGGAACCGATATGAGCAAGGCAGAATATTCGGTCTTACAGAGGCAGGTAAGGGCGCGTTCGCAGGGCTTACATTTTTAGTCATTCAAATTATGTTTAGGGCTCTTGGAGGAAGCAGGTTTGGGTTCGAATGGGTAATAAAGTCTTATTCTATTCTTAATGTTATAGTTGGGATTGGATTGGTGTTGATTGTGCCGGATGAGTATCTCTATGTTAGTCAGACCATGACTCTGAAACAGGAACTGAAGAAGGTTATTTCGGATTACAGGGTATGGAGTATGGGACTTATCGTATTTTTATCTTACTCTATGTATACATTTTTGAGTTTTATCCCCTCCTTTTTCCTGAAAGTATATGGTCTTTCCTTGGAAACCAGCCAGTCCATATCTATATGGCGTTATGGGATGCAGGTGGTGGGGGCTATCCTGGCCGGATGCCTGGCCGATAAGGTAAAATCCAGCTATAAGATGATCTTTGGAAGCTTCGTCATCATATTGTTATCACTTTTAAATTTTCTTACTCAGTTACATGCGGTGCCTTCTTTAATAATGGGCGTAATAGGGTTTGGAATTTTTTCTATAACTGTATACGGGGGAAAGGCTCTATACTATACAATGCTTTCTGAGAATTCCATTGATGAAGCCTGCATAGGCGGTACGGTTGGATTGATTGCAGCGATTGGATATCTGCCGGATACGTTTATGTACAGTATGGTAGGTAACTGGATTGACCTGGGAGGGAAGGGATATTATAAGATGTTTACTTATGCAATTATATTGACTTTGATTGGAGTTTTGGTTACAGGCATGACACTATATGGAATGAAGCGCAAGAGGAGGATTTGTGAAACAGACAGAAGAGAATAAAAAGTTGGATATATGGGCGTTTTGGCCAGCAACCATCCTGCTTACTGTCATGATTTTACTTGGTATATTTTTCCAAGAACAGATGGGACAGCTATTGAATAGCATGTTGTATCGTATGGCCAATTCTTTTGGCTGGTATGTTAACCTGATTTCTCTACTCTGCCTTATATTATCAGGTGTTTTTATTGTATATAAGTTTGGAGATATGAAAATTGGGGGCAGGGATGCTGAACCGGAGTTTAAGATATTCCACTGGTGCGCTATGTCCATTTGTGGAGGAATTGGAACCGGACTGCTTTTTTGGGCTATTGGGGAACCAATTTACCATTTTGCAGCGCCGCCTGCAGCCGCCGGTGTAAAAGCACTTACCAGAGAAGCAGGTATATTCGCCATATCGCAGTCCATGTGGGACTGGTCCTTTGTCCAGTATGCCATGTATAGCTTGTGTGCAGTTGCATTTGCCATAGTTACTTACAATTGCAGGAAAAGTCTTTCATTTGAGTCCCTGGTAGAACAGGTATTTGGTCAACCTGTTCCGTGGCTGACAACACTCATTCACGGATGTTCTATTTTCTGTTTATGCAGTGCGGTTGCCAACTCAATGGGAGTAGGACTGATGCAGATTGGGGCTGGCGTAGAGGCGGTTTTTGGGGTTTCACAGTCGTATGTATTATGGCTGGTCATTGCAGTTATCATGGGAGTAATTTTTATATTGTCCTGTACGTCCGGAATACAGCGTGGATTGAAATGGATATCATCCATTACGATGTGTATGTTTTTTGCTCTTCTGTTGTATGTGATTTGCTTTGGGGATGCAGAATTTATCGGGAAAATAGGTGTGGAAGGGTTTGGAAATCTTCTGGATAACTGGGCCTCAAAAACCGTTATCACAAATGTGATGGCTGAACAAGATACATGGCCGGCTAATTTCACTATTCAGTATTGGACCTCTTTTATCGTATATGCTCCTGTTATTGGTATGTTTCTCAGCCGTATGGCTAAAGGCCGAACAATACGGCAGTTTGTGCTAGTGAATATATTAGTTCCGTCGTTTTTTTGTTGTATATGGATTGGAGTCTTTGGAGGCATGACAATACGTCTTCAGTTCAAAGGAATCATGGATATATGGGGCGCTGTAAACCAGTATGGCATGCAATCTACTGTATTTCAAATTTTGTCTTCATTACCAATGGGAACCGTTGTTACGGTGTTCTTTCTCATAGCAGTCTGTTTATCATTTTGTACCCTGGCAGACCCTATGTCTTCTGTGCTGGCGACACTGAGCGTCCGGCAACTTTCTGTGAATGATGAAGCGCCAAAACGTGTTAAGATTTTTATGGGAATACTGATTACGGTGTTTTCTTATCTGCTGGTTGCCTCGGGAGGAATATCATCCATTAAAAGTATGAATTTATTGATTGGAATAATCATGTCTTCCGTGATGCTCCTATGTATTGTGGCAGCGTTCCGGTTGACAGCAGGGTATTTAATTACTGATAAGGATCCGGTAAAAGAAGAGCATTCACAGTAAGTACTAAAAGCTGTTGTAAGATGACTGGCAATCAGTGTCTTGCGGCAGTTTTTTACTCTGTCTCTTTTTTTGCAAAGTAGACATGGTTTTCAGAGGCAAAGGCCTCAAATTCTTCCATATTTGCGCGTGCCTTTTCAGGATTTTGGTTCACTATCTCCAACATCAGACAGTTAATCAGACAGAATACGGAGGAAAAGGAATCCACATAGGAATAGTAAGCAACAGGAACCTCGAAAATAATGTCGGCTAAATCACAGCAAGGAAAAGCCAAACTATCGGTAATGAGTATAACGGAGATATTCTTTTGGGCAAAATGTTTCATGAAATCAATTGTGATACTGGGATAGCGGGAAAGAGCTATCACGATTGCGATACAAGAATCATTAGCTTCATTAACGAGTGTGTGTGCCTCTCGATTCCATTCATGGAACTGATATACCCGACCGCGTATTTTGGAGAGTGTATACCGGCAGTAGTTTGTCAGGGAATGAGATGCCTGAAACCCTGTAACAATAACATTTTGAGCCTGGCTGATGTGTTGGGCTGCCTCCGTAATTTGTTCGGGATCAATGCTGTGCAATGTATTTTTTAGATTAGTTTGCTCCTGGTAAAAAAAGGACAGACGTTCATCATAACTTTGTGAGGACTTCTGGTTTTGGCCCACAAGAAGAGATAGCCTGTCCACAGAGGAGAGCTCTTGCTGAATCATAGATTGAAGTGCCTGCTGCATTTGATTAAATCCCTCGTAGCCTAATATAGTAGCAAAGCGAATTACGGTGGCATTGCTGACACCGGCATCATTGGCAAGCTGAACAGAATTTAAAAAAGCTGCATTTTTATAATCGTTTAAGATGAATTCGGCCAAAGCATTCTGCTTTTTGGTACATTTTGTTCTCAACTCTTCTATTTTTTGAAGAATATTTTTTTTTTGATTCGTGATAACAATCTCCCCTCTCTCTAAGAATATGAAAAGATTTCTTCATATAGATAATACTAGATGAAGAAAGATATGTCAATCACTACTATTGAATGACAAAAAAATAACAATAAATTTGGAGAAACTTCATTTGAGTTATACAATATGCATAAAAAATCCTGTACTAATTTGTGAAAATGAGAAAATGAAGAGATATCTTCAAAATGGCATTGACGATGACATAATATTGTGATAATCTGCAATTAAGAAGAATATTCTTCACAATGTGGAGTGGCGAGGGGCTGTCGCCGTTGAAAACTTAATAGTGAATTGGAGGAGTAGCATGAAGTTGTTTAAAAACAAAAAGGGAGATGTGGCACATCCATGGTTTGCACTGCTGATTATCCTGCTGCTGCTGGCTGTGGCGGTGAATTTTATACCCAGCGGTGAGTATACAAGAGTGGCAGTAAACGGACGCATGGTGGTTGATCCGGATTCGTTTAGGTCAATTGATAAGATTTATTCCGGCATAGGAAATTTTTTTGTTTCGTTTTATGAGGGATTTTGTAACGCGGCAGGTTTGATTGCCATGGTGTTCTTTGTTGGTGCAGGGTTTGGCGTTGTAAAACGTATCGGGCTGCTTCAGACAACAATATCCGCAGCCTGTATTAAACTAAGAAAACTCCCTTTTGCAGCGTCATCCTTTATTGTGATGCTTTTGATTACATCGCAAGGACTATTTACGGGTGTGTGGGAGATGAATCTGGTATTTCTGCCCGTAGTAATTCCGCTTTTTATGACGATGGGATATGATTTGATGACAGGCGCGGCAATTGTTATCCTGGCTTCCTGTGTCTCCAGCGGATGTGCATTGGCAAGCCCTTTTACAACTGCAATTGCCCAATCCATATCAGAACTTCCTATTTATTCGGGATTATGGTATCGCTTTATCTGCTTCTGTCTGATTTTCGTTACCGGCTGGTTATTTCTTATGCTTTATGTGCACAAGGTAAAAAAGAATCCCGTAAAATCGCTTACCAGGGGTATTGAGAACCAGTATCAATTACTTGATACAGAAAACGTGGTATTCACGCCTGCATTAATTCGATCTGGTGTAGTATTTTTATTGATTTTTGTTTACATGATTTATGGCGCATTGGCAAAAGGCTTTTCCTTTGCAGAGATGTCGGCCTGCTTCGTGGCTATGGGTATTTTTGTCGGTCTGACATATGGAAGCAGCATGAATGAAATCTGTGAAATGATGGCGGATGGTATGAAGGAAATGTTTCTTGCAGGTACAGTCATGTTCTTTGCACAGTCAATTCTCTATCTGCTCAACTATACCATGGTAATTGACACGGTGATTCATTTCCTGGCAGGACTTTTGGAGGGAGCAGCGCCCATGGTTTCGGCTGTAGGAATGAACCTGATTCAGAATATACTGAATTTTTTTGTTCCTTCCGGATCGGGAAAGGCAGCGATTACCATGCCGATTCTTGTAACGCTGGCGGATATTGCGGGAGTGACGAGACAGACGGCCTGCCTGGCATATCAGTTTGGAGACGGGTTCTCTAACTTTTTCTGGTTTACCAATGGAGCATTGATTGCAATGCTGGAAATTGCAGGTGTGCCATATCAACGTTGGATTAAGTTCTTCTGGAAAATCTTCCTGGCATTTTTGATAATTGGAATGATTATGGTTGCCATTGCAGCCCAAATTCATTTGGGACCGTTTTGATTAACAATATAAAATAATACATAGAAAGGGAAAATAAAAATGAAAATGAGAGTGGAGCAGGACTGTATCGGAACAAAGGAAATTCCGGCGGAGGTATATTACGGAATTCAGACAGAAAGAGCAAGAGAAAATTTTATGGTGTCTGGGCGGACTGAAGAAGACTATCCGGAATTTGTGGCCGCAATTGCAAAAATAAAAAAGGCGGCAGCTTTGGCAAACGGAGACTGCGGGGCTTTGACAAAAGAGGTGAGCGAGGCAATCTGCCGGGCGGCGGATGATGTGATTGAGGGAAGGTTGATTGGTCAGTATCCGATTGATATTATCCAGGGCGGAGGAGGGACCTCTGCAAATATGAATCTGAATGAGGTAATTGCAAACCGGGCAAATGAGATACTGACAGGAGAAAAGGGCTACACAGCCGTACATCCCAATACCCATGTAAATATGGGGCAGTCCACCAATGATGTGATTCCTTCTGCTATGAAGATTGCCTGCTATGATTACTTTGAAAAGCTGATTGCTTCTGTTAAGAATATGGAAACTGTACTTGCAGCAAAGATGCAGGAATATAAGAATGTGGTGAAAATCGGAAGAACCTGTATTCAGGATGCTTTGCCGGTAACATTTGGACAGGAATTCAGCGGATATTATGAAATCATGAAGCGTCGCAGAGAAAAGCTGGAAGAACTGCAGAATAAATGTAGAAAGGTACCGCTGGGAGCAACTGCAGTGGGCACAAAGATGAGCGTTCATGAGGGATATATGGATTATTTATACCCGGAACTTTCAAAGGTGCTGGGACGTGAGATGGTTCAGGATCCGAACCTGTTTGACGGGCTTCAGAATGCAGACGCTTATGTGGATTTTTCGGCAGGCTTAAAGGCTCTGGCTTGTGCGGTATCAAAACTAGCCACTGACTTGAGAATCTATTCCTCTGGTCCCAGAGCAGGATTTCAGGAGATTACACTTCCATCCGTACAACCGGGTTCTTCTATTATGCCCGGCAAAATTAACCCGGTTATGCCGGAGCTGATGAATCAGATCTGCTATCAGGTATGTGGAAATGATGTGGTTATTACCATGGCCTGTGAAGGTGGTGAATTGGATTTGAATGTGTGGGAGCCAGTTATCATTAAAAATATTGAGGAATCTGCAAAACTTCTGACAAACGGAATCCGGCTTTTTACGGATAGGTGTCTGAAGGATTTAAAAGTTAATCAGGATATCTGTAGGGAGTATAGTGAAAAATCCCTGGCGCTTTCCACCGTAATTGCAACCTTGATTGATTATCCCGCAGGAGTTAGGGTGGCCAAATTGGCAGAGGCAGAAAATATCTCCATTAAAGAGGCATGTCTTAAAACAGGAGTGTTGACAGAGACAGAGGCAGAGTATTTGCTGAATCCCATGCTCCTTACAGACGGAGAGGCATTCGCACGTACTATTCGTAAATATAAAGAAGAGCATCATGTGGACTAAGGAGAACGGAAAAATGGGATATCGAATTGAACATGATACAATGGGTGAAGTGAGGGTACCCGAAGAACACTGGTGGGGGGCCCAGACACAGAGAAGCCTTGAGAATTTTGCTATTGGAATAGAGACTATGCCGATAGGAATTATCCAGGCGTTTGCAGTGCTTAAATCCTGTGCGGCTATGGCAAATTTTGAGTTGGGAAAATTGGATGAGGAGAAAAAAAGGGCTATTGTTCATTCGGGCCAAAGAATTCTGGCAGGAGAATTTTCAGAGGAATTTCCTTTGAAGGTATGGCAGACCGGCAGTGGTACTCAGAGCAATATGAATATGAATGAAGTGTTCGCTCATATTGCAGAGGAGGATGGAGTTAAAGTGCATCCCAATGACCACGTGAATATGTCCCAGAGCTCTAATGATACATTTCCTACAGCAATGTATATTGCAGCCCGTCTGGCGATCAGCCGGGAGCTTCTCCCGGCAATTGACCGGGTAATCGAAACACTTAAACGTCTGGAGGCCGAAAATCAGGACGTTATCAAAATCGGAAGAACTCACTTGCAGGATGCGGTGCCGCTGCGATTTTCACAGGAAATCAGCGGATGGCGTGGTATGATGGAAGTGAGCAAAAAAATGATTGAAACGGCATCGGAGTATCTTGGATTTCTGGCAATCGGAGGAACTGCAGTGGGTACAGGACTGAATTGCCCGAAAGGCTTTGATGAAATTTGTGTACGCTATATTTCGGAGATGACAGGCGTTAAATTCTTTCCGTCTCAGAATAAGTTTCATGCATTGACATCAAAGGATGCCTATGTGTTTTCACACGGAGCATTAAAAGCGCTGTCAGCAAACCTGATGAAAATTGCCAATGATGTGAGATGGCTGGCCAGTGGGCCGCGCTGCGGTATCGGTGAAATACAAATTCCAGAGAATGAGCCGGGCAGTTCTATCATGCCAGGCAAAGTAAATCCTACGCAGTGTGAAGCGGTTACCATGGTCGCGGTGCAGGTGATGGGAAATGATGCAGCAATCGGTTTCGGGGCATCTCAAGGAAATTTTGAACTGAATGTGTTTATGCCGGTGTTGGCTTACAATATGATGCAGTCCATCCGCCTCTTGTCGGATAGCATGATTTCCTTTGAGATGAATTGCCTGCAGGGGTTGATGGCTAATCGTGAACGAATGAAATATTATCTGGATCATTCGCTGATGCTTGTCACCTGTCTTGCCCCGGAAATCGGATATGAGAATGCAGCAAAAGCCGCAAAGATGGCGTTTAAAGAAAATATAACGTTGAAAGAGGCGGTTCTCTCTCTTGGTTTCCTGAATGAAGAGAATTACGATGAAGAGGTTCGGCCTGAAAAAATGGTATAGGGGGGAAAGAAAAATGGATTATGCAGCAGAATCAATGAAGCTACATTATGAGCGAAAAGGTAAGATTGAGATGGTATCCAGAGTGAAGGTGGATTCAAGGGAAGCGCTTAGTTTAGCATATACACCGGGGGTTGCACAGCCGTGTCTGGAAATTAAAAAGGATTTAAATAAAAGTTACGAACTGACAAGACGTTGGAATACAGTTGCGGTTGTGACAGACGGAACCGCTGTTCTTGGCCTTGGTGATATCGGTCCGGAAGCCGGAATGCCGGTTATGGAAGGAAAATGTGTTCTGTTTAAAGAGTTTGGCGGTGTGGATGCAATTCCACTCTGTATCCGAAGCAAGTCTGTGGAGGAAATTATCAATACGGTACGTCTTCTGGCGGGCAGCTTTGGCGGTGTCAATCTGGAGGATATTGCCGCACCTAGATGCTTTGAGATTGAGCAGCAGTTAAAGAAGTGCTGTGATATCCCAATATTTCACGATGACCAGCATGGGACAGCGGTAATTGTTCTGGCAGGAATCATCAATGCACTGAAGGTGACAGGTAAAGAAAAGAAGAATTGCAATGTTGTGGTAAACGGAGCCGGTTCTGCCGGCATAGCAATCACAAAACTTATGCTTGCCTACGGCTTTGAGAAAATTACGATGTGTGATATGAATGGTATGATTACAGAAAATTCTCCTGATTTGAACTGGATGCAGAAAAAAATGACAGAAGTGACGAATCTGGAGCATAGACAGGGAACTTTGGCAGATGCAATGAAGAATGCAGATGTTTTTATTGGAGTATCAGCTCCCGGTATTGTTACAGAGGAGATGGTGGCTTCCATGAGCAGTGATGCCATCCTGTTTGCGATGGCAAATCCGGTTCCGGAAATCATGCCGGATCTGGCAAGAAGGGCAGGTGCGAGGGTGATCGGCACCGGGCGGTCCGATTATCCGAATCAGATTAATAATGTGCTCTGCTTCCCAGGGATTTTCCGTGGGGCGCTGGACGTGCGGGCCTCCGATATTAATGATGAAATGAAACTGGCAGCGGCACTTGCGATAGCAGATCTGATTAGTGATGAGGAACTGAATGAAAATCGCATACTACCGGTGCCGTTTGACGTACGAGTAAGCAATGTGGTATCGAAAGCAGTGGCAGAAGCAGCCAGAAAGAGCGGAGCAGCCAGAATCTAATTTATTGGTTATAGAAAAAGCCTGATAACATGTGATATAGTTATCAGACTTTTTTTTCGTCAAAACAGTCTTGGATAGTATCAAGAATCGTATTGAGAACCCTTTTGTCAGTATTAGGATTCCAGGTACAACCAATTTTCAGTGTGAACGGGCAGGAGAGGAACTCATTGGGAATCAGCAGCATATCTTCTGTGACCATAGATTCCGGCAGCAGAGAGATGGCGGAACAGGACTGAACACATGCTGAAAGATTATCCATTATTTTGCTTGTGAAAACAATTCGGAAATTTATGTTGGATTTTTTCAAACAATGCAAAGAATGATTGTTTATGATACAGTCATCAGAAAAAATCGCTACAGGAAATGGGTCATTATCCAGCAATTGAAACTCTTTGTGGCAAACCCACATCAGAGGTTCCTCCCACAACAGGATATCATCCTCATATTGTGGTTCCAGAGCAGCCATGCCGATATCCAGCTTTCGTTCCCCGATTTTTTTACGAATCTCACGGCTCCTGGAAAAATCAACAGTGAGTTGGTAATTGGGTAGGGCTGCTTTCAGCCTTGGATAAGCATTTTGCATGAAAGTCTTTGCATAGTCGGTGGGTATGCCGATTCCGATATTTCCGTTCCAGGTTTTGCCGGTCAGAGATTTGAAAGCAATATGATTGGTATTAATAATCTCTTTTGCGTAAGTATAGAGAAGCTCTCCGCCTCTGGTCAAGGTAAGCGTATTCTTATTCCGGATAAAAAGAGGTGTGCCAATCAGTTCTTCCAGTTTTTTAATCTGTGTGCTGACAGCAGAATGGGAACGGTATGTCAGCTCAGCTGTTATGTTCAGCTTCCCGGTATCTGCGGCAATTAAAAAGGTATTCAAATATTCAAGATTAAAGTATTGCTCCATGAAATAGCTCCTTTTGTGGTAAATTCCCACAACAAGTATATCATAGGATTCAATTGTTTTGAATATTACATTCAATAAAACTTGTTTGATATTTGTCAAACATAAAAATATAATAAATACATAATCAATATTAACGTTTGCGCAAACCACAATATAGATAAAAACCTATGGAGCAATGTAAATCTATATATAATGAGGAGGAGAAGAAATGATGTCAGCAATTCCTGAAACAATGAAAGGCGTGTGTCTCACCGGATTTGGCGGATTTGATAAACTGGAGTATCGTGAGGATATTAAGGTTCCTACACCGAAAAAAGGGGAGGTATTAATTAAAATTGGAGCAGCGGCAGTAAACAATACGGACATAAATACCCGTATCGGCTGGTATTCAAAGAATGTAAAAAGCCAAACCAACGATGGTGGTGAGAAAGGGTTTAAGGATGTGGATGAAGATGGTTCCTGGTTGGGAAAGACCCTGGTGTTTCCAAGAATCCAGGGGGCTGATGCCTGCGGTACCATCGTAGCAGTGGGAGAAGGTGTAAGCAGGGATCGAATTGGAGAAAGAGTTCTGGTACAGAGCGTACAGCCATCCTATGCCGGAGACAATGCCTTTGACTGTATCACCTGGGGCTCAGAGTGTGACGGCGGATTTGCCGAGTATGCAACTGCACTGGACAGTGAGACATTTGCGGTAACCTCCGGATTGACCGATGGTGAGCTGGCCACGTTCCCTTGCTCTTATGGAACGGCCAACAACCTGATCTGGAGAACTGGAATCAACAAGGGGGATGTATGTCTGATAACAGGCGCTTCCGGGGGTGTTGGTTCGGCACTGGTACAGCTGGCAAAAATCAAAGGTGCGAAGGTCATTGGCGTGTGTGACCCAGGTCAGGAAGACAGGGTGCGCGGCTACGGTGCGGACGATATTATTCTTCGCGGTGAGAATTACGAGGAGAAGCTGGGGGCGATGTCTGTGGATGTGGTGCTTGACGTGGTAGCCGGTTCCCAATGGCCACAGCTTATGAAGATTATGAAAAAGGGCGGAAGATATGGGGTGTGCGGAGCAATTGGAGGACCGTTGGTTGAGTTCGATATTCGTGACTGCTATCTGAAGGACCTGACTCTCTGTGGAACTACTTTCCAGTCCAAAGAATCTTTCAAAGAATTGATTGATTACATTGAAAAAGGATTAATTCAGCCGGTGGTGGCAGAAGAGTTCCCGCTGAAAGACATTGTAAAGGCACAGGAGGCATTTCTTTCCAAGAAGTTGGTTGGTAAATTTGTTCTGAATATAGCTGAGGACTAATTTATGGATGCAGAGAAGATGTCAGCAGCCAAAAAATGGGCAATGATTGGACTTCTTACCTTTTTCGGCAGAGCGATTGCTAATGTTCCCTACATGAGGGAGGTCTACTATGATCAGGTGATTGAGGCGCTGAATATTACCAACACGCAGCTGGGGATTCTCTCCAGTGCGGTTGGCATCGCCAGCATATTTGGATACTTCTTCGGAGGTTTTCTGGCAGACCGGTTCAGCTCAAAAAAAATCATTATTCTGTCGGGCCTTATGGGGGGAGTCATTACCTTGTGGTATGCATCTTATCCACCATTCCCGGTGCTGGTTTTTATTCATGCGGCAGTTGCACTGGACGGAACGCTGCTTTTTTGGTCCGCCTATGTCCGGATTGTAAGAATGCTTGGAGGAAAAGAAGGACAGGGGAAATATTATGGGTTTGCAGAGGGAATCCGTGCCTGCTTCGGAATTATTCTGCCGCTTATCTGTACTGCTATCATGGTGCGAAGTGTTATGGCTTCTGCCGGCCTCAGAAATGCCCTGCTTTTTTATTCAGCATGCTATTTCCTGACAGCAGTTTTGGGTTTCTTCTTTCTTGTGGATATCAAAGATGAGCATGTATCTGAGAGTAAGACCAAATTTAACCCGGAAGAATACATCATACTATTTAAAACGCCTGGTTTGTGGCTGGTATCCTTCCTGATTTTTGGAACCTATACAGTATTCTCCCTGCAGTCATATTCCACACCGTATATGACCAATGTTTGTGGAATGTCATCGGGGACAGTAAGTACGATTGCATCCATCAGACAGTACGGAATCGGACTGGCATCCATGCCGTTATTTGGAATCATTGCAGATAATGTAATAAAATCTTCGGCAAAAACCTGTCTGATTGGAGCTGTTATTCTGCTGCCATGTGCGTTTGGAATGCTTCTTTGCCCATCTGATGCGGCTGTACCAGTCATTTTACTTGTTTTGGTAATCGGATTTATGGTACAGGGGATACGAGGTGTATATTATGCAACACAGAACGAGGCACGGATTCCGGTCCATCTGTCAGGGGCTGCAGCAGGTATTATATCCAGTATTGGTTTTTTGCCGGATGCATTTATTTTTGCACAGGTAGGTGCATGGCTGGATAAATATCCAGAGGAGCAGGCATACCACATGATATGGGTTTATATGATGATTGGCTGTGGGATTGCAATTGCATCCGCATTGGGAATTATGCAACTGGAACGAAAACATAAATAAGAATCAAGGAGGTTTTGTTATGGCTTTTATTAGACAATTTGACTGTGTGGAATGTCATGAGGGTGAGCCTTTGCGTGTAATTATAAGCGGTGCACCGTCCATTCCGGGACAGAGCGTTTATGATAAATGCAAATGGCTGGAGGAAAATGATGACCAGATCCGTCTGATGATGCTGCGGGAGCCGAGAGGAATTCCGGCTACATGCGCCAATCTGATTGTAAATACTAACAGACCGGACTGCGAGGCCGGATATATCATCATGGAGCAGGTAGAGTATCCCATGATGAGTGGCGGCAATACCATTGCGGTGGCAACTGCCCTGCTGGAAACCGGTCAGGTAAAGATGACTGGACCTGTCACAGAGTTTAATCTGGAGGCTCCAGCCGGCCTGATTCATATTGTTGCAGAATGTGATATGGAAAGACGGAAGGTGACCAAGGTCAGCTTTGAAAATGTACCGGCATTTCCTGTATATCTGGATACGGAGATTGATGTTCCTCATGTAGGGAAAGTTAAGGTTGATATTGCCTGGGGCGGTATGTTTTACTGTTTAATAGATTCTACGCAGTTTAAACAGTACGGACCAGATGGTCTGGAACTGATTCCGAAGAACGGAAGAGAGATTTCCAAGCTTTCCTCATTGATTACAACCGCTGCGATTGAGCAGCTGCCGGTAGCACATCCGGATTACCCGGGTGTCGGTATCACCCTGTCTGTTATGCACCAGCCTCCGGTGACACAGGGAACGTATATGCGTACCTCTAACTGGTATGCAACTGGCCCTGTTGATTTCGATAAGCCGGAGACATGGACAGGAGCATTGGACCGTGGCGTATGTGGAACCGGATTTTGTGCGTTGATGGCAGTAGAGCATGCGAAAGGACGCCTGAAAATAGGTGAGGAAATTGTAAATGAAGGTCTGCTTGGTATTAAGTTTACAGGAAAGCTGACGGAAGAAATCGCGGATTTTCATGGTCACAAGGCTGTTGTCCCGGTCGTGGGAGGACAGTGCTGGATTTATGGATTTAATAAATGGGTTCTGGATGAGTCTGATCCATTCCCAGAGGGCTTCACAATCGGAGATATCTGGTAAAGAAGGCAGGAAGTTTTTCTGCTGTGGATTAAGAATAATAGGACCGTGTGCTTCTTTTTGCGGATAGAAAGAATTCCTATCCGGTCCGGCAATTTCCTGGGCACTAAGAGAGTACCCCTTAACCACGAAGCAGGATGAGAAACAGATATCATGAAATCTGATGCTTCAGAAATAAGATTTTATAATGTCGATTAGAAGAAGCATTTGTCTCAATAAAGAAATAGATAATGCCTAAAAATAATGATATAATAAAACCCACATAATGATTATTCCATATCCGAGAGAAGAGAGGTGAGCGGCAATGAATAAAACATATATTATGCTAAAAGACGTCCCTGTATTGGAGATAGAAGATTACAGATGTAAGATTCTGAACTATGAGTTACTTCCCATCTCGCTGCGCTATCCGGATGTAAACTACGACGATGTCATGCACGGCTGGACTGAGAACCGTACCATGAGCATAGGCAGGACCAACGCTAAAAAGCTGTTGGCCGGTTTTCGTATCAGCCAAAGTAATCCATATATGATAGCCAGATTATTTCATTTTGCTTCCCTTTCTGATTGTTACTGGATGAAAGACGCCGAAGAAACGTTTACATGGGAACAGGTAAGCCTGTTTGAAAATCCATGGGAGAAAGCAGTCACATCAACCGCTCTTCTTGGTACCAACCAGACGTTCCACACACTTGTACAGAAGATTCATACACCGGAGTTTACTGCTCAGGGGATGGCGGCCAAAGCCTGGATCAGGGAGGCGGACGGACTTTATCTGTATAAAGTCGGAAAAAAGGAATTGCCGGCCAGCGGGATACTGGATTCGCTTCATATTCCCCACGTAAGCTATATCGAGGCTGAAAACAGCAGTCTGGAGAAGATAGCAGACCGGAATCATATAGAAAAAATATATAAAAGCGGAGAAAAAATAGTAAAATGCCGTATTATATCCTCCGAAGAAACCGCTCTTGTTCCATGGGAAGATTTTCAGGTATATTGCAGTTACCACGATAAAAATGAATATGATATGGTAAAGGAGATGGATGCAGCCAATTATTATAAAATGCAGATAGCAGATTATATACTTGGAAATGAAGACCGCCATGGAGCCAATTTTGGATTTTATATGGATAACAGGAGCGGAAAGCTTCAGGGGTTATATCCACTGATGGACCATGACCATGCTTTTTCAGAAGACGGGGATATTCCGTCCCAGACTTCGGAACAGGATGAGACATTACAGCAGGCAGCGTATAAGGCAATGAACCATGCGAAGGTATCATTTGACAATGTATTGGCCATGAAAAAACCAGAAGATTTAGGTGACACGCAGTGGAAGGCGGTACTTGGGCGATGCAGGGAACTGCATCAGAGGATGGGGATGGAAGAGCAGCTGGACGAAGATATGACGTCTACGACGCAGGAAATTGATACTTTAAGCATGTAGGTAATGATGTCTCTTAAAGGATGAAGCACATAGTATTTGGTATTACTTTGGTTAAGAATTATATCATCTATACAATAGGGAATATGCGGATGGCATCAGCTATCCGCATATTTAAGATTATGGCATAAATAATTATATAATAATCATATGAAATGCTATACGATGTAAAAAAGGGTGATTGGCAATGATACTATAATAAGGTTACACTGCCAATAATGCTTCAATTGCAATATCTATATATTGCTGAAAAGTGATAATAGAAACGGAAATGAAGGAAGACGCAAGAGATAAAATGCGGTACAGGTTGTACGGACTACTGGATCTGCAAAAAGAGACGGAAGATTTATTTTGAGCTGATGAATATAATATATTCATATTTGGCAGTTATGTTACAATTTGGTATGTGAAAGGGGGAGCGATATTGATATTGCCATCTACACGGAAGATTTTGAGTTTTATAAAAAAATGGCCGTGTATTTGGAGCAATACTTTGCTAGGCAGGGAATTTGCAGTGATATTTTCTATATAGATATTACAATGGAAGAACCAATTTATGGCGTCCCTTTCAATATCAAAGTATAGTTTACAGATTATTTCCCACTGAAGCTTGCTGGTATCGTGGAAGCGGTGTCAAGAGAGGTTGACATAATTGTTAATAATGTGATAAAATAGAAGCAAAGAAACCAAGAAAAAGGTATAAATCGGAAAATACAGAATATCATAGAAAGGAGGAGAGAATCAAATGGCAATAGCAGCAAGGAGTGAGTCGGTCATGGAACATAAAATCATCAGTGTATCCTCAAAACGGCAGATTACGATACCACAGAAATATTTTGAAGTGCTTGGATTTGATGGGGAAGCGGAATGCATTCTGCAAAATGGAGGCATTTTTCTTCGGCCCGTCCGTATGGATGGCAATGAATTTGCAGAACAGATTCTTGCGGATTTGATTGAGGAGGGATATTCGGGAACAGAGCTCCTGGCAAGGTTTAAAGCGCAGAGCAGAAAGATTCGGCCTGCTGTGGAACATTTAATCGAAGAAGCAGACCGCATTGCAGAGCAGGGTAGAGCCATTCCGATGGAGAATCTTTTTGGTGCGGAGGGCGAATAGATGTATGAATTACGATATACCAGTGCCGCTCAAAGATATTTTAAGAAGATTAAAGAAAAGGGGCTGAAAAAGGCGTTTCAGGAAGCGCTTTGCAGCATAGCAGAAAATCCCTTTTGTGGGTCTGCAAAGGTGGGAGATTTAACCGGTATTTATGGATATGATGTTTATTATAACCGGACCAATTATGAAATAGCATATCGCATCTATGAAGAAGATGATAAGCTAGTGGTTGTATTATTGGCCGGTACGCGCGAGAATTTTTATGAAGAGCTTAAGCGGTATATGAAGTAGGGGTGATAGAAGTGTCATTCTCTGTTAAGTAAGCTTTTTCTATTGTAATGGCATTGGGTTACAGTGGTTTAAATGTTGTCTGGCTGGAGATATGATGGAGGAAACTATAAGATGCCTTGGCCTCGGAAGATGATTCTTCCGGGGCTTCTTGTATTTCTCAGAAAAAAATGTTGGGTAAATAGGTTGAGGAGTGTTTCTGGGGAGTACTTCTTAAAGAGACTTAAAGAAAAGGGGCTGAAGAATGCATTTTAGGAAGCACATTACAGCATAACTTTACATGGATAACAGGAGCGGAAAGCTTCAGGGCTTATATCCACTGATGGACCATGACCATGCTTTTTCAGAAGACGAGGATATTCTGTCCCAGACTTCAGAACAAGATGAGACATTACAGCAGGCAGCGTATAAGGCAATGAACCATGCGAAGGTATCATTTGACAATGTATTGGCCATGAAAAAACCAGAAGATTTAGGTGACACGCAGTGGAAGGCGGTACTTGGGCGATGCAGGGAACTGCATCAGAGGATGGGGATGGAAGAGCAGGAAATGATTGAGCTTCATTAGAAGCTTGCAGATGTTCCGGAAGCGTTTGATATTTCGCATATCTTTGTCCGGGAGGCAGTGCGGCTGGACGAGGCTATGACGTCTATGACGCAGGGAATTGATACTTTAAGTATGTAGGTAATGATGTCCCTCAAATGATGAAGCATATAGTATCTTGGATTAATTTGGTTAAGAATTATATTATCCATACAATAGGGAATATGCGGATGGTGTCAGCTATCCGCATGGTTGAGATGCAGGGCGTCTTTAATTACCGCACAAGGCCGCCATACGTCCTCACAGTCACAACCTGCCACGGTATGAACTTCCCGCTGGCCTGAAGGGCGCGTTTTGTGGTGTTTTCAATACCGTCGCAGCATGGAACCTTCATGCGGATAATGGTGATATCCCTGATATTATTGAGGCGGATGATTTTCGTCAGCTTTTCAGAGTAATCCACTTTATCCAGCTTTGGACATCCTATCATAGTGATATGGCCGGCTATAAAGTCATTGTGAAAATTTCTGTAGACAAAGGCAGTACATTCAGCGGCTATCAAAAGGCGGGCTTCCCTAAAGTAGGGGGCCTAGACAGGAGCAAGCTTAATCTGTACAGGTCATACGAAAACCCATACACCGCAAAGATGGATGTTTGGCAATCACATCATAATAAAGCTGCACTGCTAATAAAAAGGGCTGCTGAAAGAATTCTATAATATTCTTTTTGGCTTAAGTACAGAGAATATTATAATAAAAAATAAAGTGGTGCTACGTATTGCTGTTCAACCGCAACCCTGCGGTGGTGGAGTTCGGTCAATGGCTTCTGATTTCCTAAGTGGCGCTGATTTCGGCTTGTGTTATATAATGACGATTACATTTCAGACCATTGGCGCATTGAAAATGGGACTGTTTCAGTCCCTGATTTGGCAAGGTCTTTTATGTACCCTTTATTTTGGCGCTCTCCCGTATTTTCGGTGTGTCGGGTATCCGCCTTTCGCCGCTGATGTGCTAACTGTTTTTTTGTATCCCCTCCTCATAAAACCCATGAAACGGATGGCATCAAAGATGATGGCAGCAATTGCAGGCAGATTGGAAAACTTGTGTTCAAACAGTTGAATATTCCTTTTGGTGAGATTAATAGCTGATGAAAATGAAGTTTGGATAAACTGTGGAAATACAGATGAAACTATTTACTTTCGTATTACGTTTGAGTATAATAGTGATACAAAAGGAAGTGATAAAATGACAAGATTCAAACAGTTGGAACAAATGCTGGTGAATCATGGAGGGATGTTGCTCACCTCACAGGTGATAGCAGAAGGTATTTCTAAGCCGATATTTTATGATTTTGTCAGAAAAAAAGGACTGGAGCAGGCAGCACATGGTGTTTATGTGTCGGTAGATACCTGGGTAGATGCCATGTATTTGATTCATCTGCGCTGTAGCCATGCTGTCTTTTCCCATGAAACAGCTTTGTTTTTTCATGACTTGACGGATAGGGAACCGTCCCCCTATTCCGTTACAGTAAAACGGGGATATAGTCCGTCGCGGTTGAAGGCAGATGGTATTACAGTTTATACAATTAAACCAGAGCGATATGAAATTGGCATTGATAATCTTCAAACGCCTTTTGGACATACTGTGCCTGTCTACAATATGGAGCGTACCATTTGCGATTTAATTCGTTGCCGAAGCAATATGGAAATCCAGACGTTGCAGTATGCATTAAGGCATTATGTAATTCGAAAAGATAAAAATTTACGTGTGCTGATGAATTATGCGGAACTGTTTCATGTAGAAAAGGCTTTAAGGAAATATTTGGAAGTACTGCTATGATAAGAACGGCAAGGCAGATGAAAGACTTAATCCGCAATCTGTCGAAAGAAAAATCTGCAGATGCACATATTTTAATGAGAAATTATATGATGGAGCGCTTTCTGGAGCGCATCTCTTTTTCTGAGTATCGGGACAGATTTGTCTTGAAGGGTGGTATGCTGGTAGCCGCTATGGTCGGACTGGATGCCCGTTCCACAATGGATTTAGATGCGACAATAAAAGGTGTGAATGTCAGCACAGAAGATGTGGAGAAGCTGATTGATGCAATTATAGCAGTACCGATTGATGACGGCGTAAGCTTTCAAATAAAAAGTATTATGGAAATTATGGATGAAGCCGAATATCCGGGAATCCGAGTCAGCATGACATCGGTGTTTGACAGCGTGGTAACACCATTGAAAATTGATATTTCCACTGGCGATGCGATTACGCCGAAGGAAGTCCGGTATCGATTTAAACTCATGCTTGAGGATCGCAGTATTGATATTCTGGCGTACAATCTGGAGACAGTTCTGGCCGAAAAGCTGGAAACAATCATCACTCGCACGGTTACCAATACTCGGATGAGAGATTTCTATGATATTTATATTTTGCATCAGATTCACGGAAAGACATTAGACCAAACCGTGTTTTCGGAGGCTCTGCGAGCAACTGCCTGTAAAAGAGGGACAGAACAGAATCTGGTGGAAGCGGAAGAAGTGATTGAAGAGGTGAAAAACAGCCCGGTAATGCAACGGCTTTGGGTGGCTTATCAGAAGAAATTCTCCTATGCAGCAGATGTAGATTGGGGCAATGTTATAGATGCAGTGCAGGGATTATGCAAATTATTTTAAGATCAGCCGCCTTTTGTCTATTGAAGAAATAAAAAATAGCGGTGTTTGAGTTTGTACAGTCGGCTTCATATAAGGACAACGAGGCTGGAAAGTCTGATGAATAAGGCATTTAGCGGTTCTTTCCAGCTAGTACTAAAAATGTTTGCAGGTCATTAATCGCCCAAAATTCCGCCCAATTCCCGCCCTGATTTTATAAAGACTTGAGGTACAATATAAGAATAGATGAAACGACTTGACAGATTTGACATTAAAATTTAGAGTATAAGGAACAAGAATATTCGCCTTAGGTGGAAAAAGCGTGCTTGACAAATCGAAGTTTGTGGTGGTGACACTAAAACTGTGAGGAGGTGTTTTCATGAAATTAGTTAGTCCGAAAACCTTGCTGGCATCTCTGTTTGGCTGCACATTTGTTGTTATGAAAGTGATGACCTTTGATGGGCTGCCGGATATGTTTTGGATCATATTCATTGGATATCTGTCCGTCAAAGGACTGGTCACGGCATTTTCTCAGGAAGCCTATGACGAGGATGTGAAAAAGGCGCAGCAAGAAAAAGTTTTGTATTGTGACCTGTTTGGGAAATTTGCATACATTGCGGCAGATATCCCGTTTTTCCTGATCTTTTTAGCTTGCCTTTTGGCTGTGGTCTGTCCCGTAACAACGTTGCTCAGATTTATCTTTATTGGACTTTCGCTGGTGGCGTTGGGATATGCGATCTGGTTGTGCTGGTATGTTTCAAGGCATAAACGGCTGCGTATGGAAAATGGTGAGTGGGGTTTGGGGGTTTTAAGCGCAGAAGAAGAGAATGCATGGAAACAATCAAACCTGTGGCACAGTATTATTCTTGGAATTGTCGTGGTATTGGGTATTTTTTATCTCATTTTCGGAGATCCCAGAATCTATCTGAATAACGCCAAACTGAAAAAAGCACTATCCACGCTGGACAGTGGCAGTGCTACTCAGGAGGAGATTGTTCCCTTTGAATGGACAACTGTATACACATTTGATCCCTATACATCAATCGACCGCATTGAGTGGGTCACCGGCTCAAAGAGTTCCGTATTGAAAGAAAGCGTCAGTGAGGGCATGACCCATGTTGTGTTTACAAACAGAGGGCATTTAGACACGGAAGGTTCACCACCATAGTTAAACAGAGGATTTATAGCCTTTATAAAGCAGAGAAAGAGGATGCTTTATAAACGGTACCTTCTTTTAGATGTTCAGTACAAGATACTATGACTGTCATACACTTTTAGCACTGTTTACTGAGGTAACTATTTAAAGAAAAGCTTTAAAAAATCAATGATTTATGGCTTGACATTATAGGAGGAGAACTATGGCAAACATTGCTGTATTCCTGCCGCGGCAGACCATTTTGGAATATGCGCAGAAAGTGATTGCTGAAGACAGGATTGACGTTCAGATATTGAAGGTGGTGGACAACGCCAGCGCCGTACCGGAAGCTCAGGCAGCCATTGAGGCCGGTGTTCAGATTATTGTGGCCAGGGGGCTCCAGGCTACCCTGATCAAGAAGCATACCAGCGTACCGGTTGTAGAGATGCCGATGACGACACAGGAAATCGGACTGATGATTTTAAAGGCAAAGCGGCAGCTTAAGAAAGAACATCCTCGGATCGCCATTGTTGGCTTTGAAAATATGTTCACCAGTATGGAGCATCTGGAGGAGCTCTTTGATTTTGACCTGTCTTTATACCTGCTGAATGAGTTGGAGGAGACACGGACAAGGATTAATGAGGCGATAGCGGGAGGGGCTGACTTAATTATCGGTGGTGTGAAAGCCAATCAGGTAGCCTTTGAAATCGGTTTTCCCTGCCTGTTTGTAGAGACAAGGGAGGATTCCATCAGAGAGGCGCTGGGGATTGCCTGCCGGATGGGGGAGGCTCTTGACATGGAGCGCCACAGCGATGCCCAGCTGGAGACGATTCTGGATACTGCCTTCAATGGAATCATCAAAATCAACGCCTATAAAGAAGTGGTTGCAGTAAACCATATGATTGAAAACCTGCTTGGCAAAACGGGAGAAGAGCTGATTGGCTTCCCGGTTGACAAAATCATGCCCGGAATTGATGCGGCAGGGATTGACAGGATGTTTGACAGCAGTAGCGAAATGTACAGCCAGACGTTCTGGATTAACCGGCAGCTTGTCATGCTGATCGGAGCGCTGATCCAGTATGACGGTTCCTACAGCGGGGCAATCCTGACCTGCCATAAGGTGCGCGGCCCGGAGCGCCCGGAGGCGGAACAGCGGAAGGAGGCCATCAATGCCTATCCTGCACAGGGGGATTTTCATCATTTTCTGAGGCAGAATGAAGAAATCAGCCGATGCATCAGCCTTGCGCGCCGTTATGCCATGACGATGAGCCCGGTTTTGATCTATGGAGAGACGGGCACGGAAAAAGAATTGATAGCAGAGAGCATCCACAATAACGGAATGTTAAAAGGCGGTCCTTTCCTGAACATTAATTGCAGCACACTTTCCTCACAGCAGCAGTTGGAAACCATATTTGGAATTGGGATTCCGGATGAAAAGCGGGGCAGAAAAAAAAGTGCCATGGAAAACGGGCAGTATGGCACCATCCTTCTTCAGGAGATTGATCATCTTTGCCCTGAGGCTCAATATCTTCTGTATAAGGCAATTAACAACCGTACCTTCTGGAACAACGGGTCTATGGTGAAACGGACCTTTGCTGTCCGGATTATTGCGACTGCGGAGGAAGAACTGTCGGCAGCGGTGAAGGCGGGGAACTTCCGGAATGATCTGTACTATCTGATACAGCCATTAAATCTGAGGCTTCCGTCCTTGCGGGAGTATCCGGAAGAAATCCCACAGCTCATTGATTGTTATCTGGAGCGATATAACAATTCCTATACATCGAGAATCACAGTGTCTGCTGATGGAAAACGGGTGATGCAGGAATACCAGTGGGAGGGAAACCTGCTGCAGCTGGAACGGTTTTGCGAGCGTCTGGTCCTGACGGCCAACCGCAAGCGTCTGGAGGAAGGTTATATCAGGGAGCTTCTGCTGGATACGTATCCCCTGATAAAAAGCGGCGGGGAAAAAAGCACGAAAGTAGTGGTGAGCCATCCGGAGGCATTGCATATCATGGAACTGATGGAAGCCTGCGAAGGGAACCGGATACAAGTCGCTGAGCAGCTGGGAATCAGTACCACTACCTTATGGCGCCGCATGAAAAAGTACGGGATAGGAAGCAAATATGGTCTTTAAGAGAGAATACGCTTGGTAAAACCATCGCAGTGAGGATGAAAATCAATGTATTTAGGACGAAAACGTTTGCACATGAAAGGATTGCAATGAAAATTGCAATCCTTTTTTCAATCTTTGCAATAAACAACAGGATGTTAAAATATACAATAAAACCTTGTGTTTTATGCCGATAGAATAACAAAATGCACAAAGCTATAATATGAATTAGATATAATACAAGAAAGGAAGAGAGGAATCACTATGACACCAGTTATCACAAAAATGGAAGTCTGGCCCGTAGCCGGAAAAGATTGCATGGAGTTAAATCTAAGCGGAGCCCATGCTCCGTTTTTTACGAGAAATGTGGTCATCCTGCATGACAGCGAAGGACGGACCGGAGCAGGCGAGGTGCCGGGAGGGAAAAAGATTACAGAGGCGCTTTCAGAGGTTGTCTCCCTTGTGGAGGGAACAAAGGTGGCAGAGTATAAAAGTACGTTATTAAAAGTGAAGAAGCATCTGGATTCCAAAGGAGAAGAGGATGTGCGCGGTAATCAGACATTTGACCTCAGGACCGGAGTTCATGTCCTGACGGCAATCGAGGCGCCATGCCTGGATCTTCTGGGCCAGCATTTGGGAGTACCGGTATGCGAATTGCTTGGGGACGGGCAGCAGCGGGACAAGGTCAGGATGTTAGGCTACCTGTTTTTTGTAGGCGACCGGAAGAAGACCGATCTTCCCTATGACGAGGAGCCGGATGCCGATTGTGAATGGTACCGCCTTCGTCATGAGGAAGCCCTGACGGCTGAGAAAATCGTGGCATTTGCAAAGGCTACCAGGGAAAAGTACGGCTTTCAGGATTTTAAATTAAAGGGAGGCGTGCTGCCGGGCAATGAGGAGATGGAAGTCATCCGAGCTATGAAAAAAGAGTTTCCGGATGCAAGGATTGACTTGGATCCCAACGGCGGATGGCTGCTGGAGGAAGCGGTGGAGTATGTGAACGGCATGCAGGGCATCCTGACTTACTGTGAAGACCCCTGTGGGGCGGAAGGCGTATACTCCGGCAGGGAGATCATGAGTGAGTTCCGCCGCCGCACCGGATTCCCGACTGCAACCAATATGATAGCGACAGATTGGCGGGAAGTGGGACATGCGCTGGAGTCGCAGGCTGTGGACATCATTCTGGCAGACCCCCATTTCTGGACGATGAACGGTTCCGTCCGGGTGGCTCAGATGTGTCATGAGTTTGGTTATACCTGGGGCTCTCATTCCAACAACCATTTTGATATCTCCCTGGCTATGTTTACCCAGGTAGGTGCTGCGGTTCCGGGGGAATATAATGCTTTGGATACCCATTGGATCTGGCAGGAAGGCTTAGAACGGCTTACAAAAGAGCCGCTTCAGATTATCGGCGGCTGTGTGGAGGTTCCGAAAAAGCCGGGACTTGGAATCGAAGCAGATATGGAGCAGATCAGGAAAGCGCATCAGTTGTATCTGGACCATTGTCTTGGAGGGAGAGATGATGCTGTGGGCATGCAGTATCTGATTCCCGGATGGAAATTTGATGCCAAGAAGCCCTGTCTTGTGAGATGAGGGAATATGGGAAGGGGGCATTTGCAGGATGAGTGGCATGGTTTCTGAACTATTGAAGGATGTAGCGATTCCCCGGATGTTCAAGGCCCGGCAGAAATTCTCTGTAGAAAAGATTGAGCCGGAGGATATCAGGAAGGTAATCCGCAGACAGCTGGAGCAGGAACTGTTTTCCAGCCAGGTGAAGCCGGGGATGCGGATCGCAATCACCGCAGGATCCCGCCAGATTGCCAATATCGTAGAGATAACACGTACCATTGTGGATTTTGTAAAAGAAAGAGGTGCAGAACCGTTTATCCTTGCTGCGATGGGAAGTCACGGAGGAGCAACCGGCGAGGGGCAGCGGAAGGTGCTTGAAAATTTAGGGATTACGGAAGAAACAATGGGATGTCCGGTGAAAGCCGATATGGATGTCGTTAAGACCGGCGTGAACGAAGAGGGGATGGATGTCCTGCTTGATAAACACGCGGTGGAAGCAGATGGGATTATCGTAAGCTGCCGCATCAAGCCCCACACCTGTTTTCGGGGACCTTACGAGAGCGGGATTATGAAGATGATGACGATCGGTTTGGGAAAACAGGCCGGCGCGGCGGTTTGCCATGAGGCAGGATTCAAATATATGGCAAAATATGTGCCGATGTATGGGCGGGCGATATTAAAGCAGGTCAATATCCTGTTTGCGGTGGCAGTTCTGGAAAATGCTTATGACGAAACCGCAAAAATCGTTGTCTTAAACCACGATGAAATCGAGGAAAAGGAACCGGAATATTTAAAAGAGGCAAAAATTATGCTTCCAAAAATTCATGTTCCGGAATGCGATGTCCTGGTCTGTGATACAATCGGGAAGAATTTCAGCGGTTCCGGTATGGACCCCAATATTACAGGGACTTTTGTGACTCACTATGCATCGGGCGGGCTGAAATCCCAGCGGGTGGCTGTGCTGGACTTAAGCGAAGAGAGCCATCACAGTGGTGTGGGGATTGGCATGGCACATGCAACGACAAATCGTTTCTTGAGCAAGATGGATTTTGAACTGACGTATCCGAACTTGATCACTTCCACGGTTATCGAGAATGCCAGAATCCCTCTGGTCATGAAAAACGACAGGGAAGCTATCCAGGTATGCATCCGGACATGTACGGATATTGACAGGAAAAATATCCGGATTGTACGGATATCCAACTCTCTGCAGATAGAGTATATCTATCTGTCGGAGGCATATTACGAAGAGGCAAAAAACAATCCGAATCTGGAGATTGAATCTGAGCCTGAGCCGATGGCGTTTGACGGGGACGGAAATCTGGTTGATTTGGGAAATATTCAATAAAAAACATTCAAAGGAGAGGAAAAGAATGAAAAAAATATGGAAAAAATTAGTGGCACTGGCATTGGTAGCGGCAACGGCTGCAGCAGCGACGGGATGTAGTGGAGCGGATGCAGACTCCTTGAAGGGAAAACGTCTGAGGGTAGTAATCGGATCCAAATCCACAGGCGGGGACACCTATCTGACAGCCGATCTGGCAACCCGTTATCTTTCTGAAACCGTGGAGTGTAATGGAAAAGTGGATGCAATCGGAGCTAATGCGGCGCTTGAGGAAATCATTACGGCAAAGCCTGACGGACAGACGGTGATGATGTTCCACGACATGACCTGGCTGGGCGTATCCTTTGGGGCGTATGAGGAGAAATACAATCTGGAAAATATGATTATCGGGCCTAGAATCGGCATTTCCCAGGGCGCTTGTTTTGCAGTGAGCGCTTCCGCCCCTTATGCAACGATTAAAGAGATGGCGGAGTACTTAAAGGCCAATCCGTCTGAGGTTTGCAAAGTGGCTTGCGAGGCAGGCGGAGTGTCTCAGTTAGGCTTTAATTCCATCTATGAGTGGGTAAAGGCGGAATACGGTGATGATGTGGCAGGCCGGATCAAGGCGTTTATTACTGGAGACACTTCCGCAAAGTGCCAGGCGCTGTGGGATGGAAGCTGCCAGATGATATTTGCTGATATCTCCGCACTGGAGCAGTATACGGTGGAGGGCGTGGATGCCAAGATTGCCATGAAGATTGCCGGGCTGATGTCCGGACAGAGGATTGAAGGCAAAGATTATCCTACCTTTGCAGAGCAGGGAATTACTATCAATGGGGAGCCATATGCATTTGATAAAGAGTACAGTGTATTCTTCGTGAAGGGAACTCCGCAGGCGATCATCGATCAGGTGGATCAGGCGGTGCAGGCCCTGGCAGACAATGAGAAATACCAGGAGGAGATGGCAGCCCTTGGCTTTAAAGGGGATGTGCTTTCTGCGGCGGAGAACCAGAAGCATATGGTTGAGAAACGGGATTCCTTTGCAGAGATGATTGCCCAGTCTCCGAGCCTGGATGAGCTGACGGCACAGTAATTGCTAAGGCGAGCCTGCCGTACTTTCGGGGCGCGCGCCGGAAAGGAGATCGTATGAGAATTAACTATGTGCATTCCACTGCCCATCTGCTTGTTCCTAAAATTGTGGGCGTGATTCTTGTTGTCCTGCTGATTGTAATTGTAGTTTGTGATTATCTCAAGGCAAGGAAGGGCGGGGAGAAAAAGGAAAAGAAGCCCGTCTTTGCAGAGGGCTTTGATAAACTGAAACTGTTTGGCAGCTTTGGGCTGTTTGCGGTCTATATCGCACTTTTGGAACCTCTTGGATTTCTGGTTTCCAGCATTCTTGCCATGTTTGGCTTCAACTTGATATTTGAAAGCACGAAGGAAAAAAAGTCAATCATTACATCCGGTATCGCATCTGTGATATTCCCAATGCTGCTGTGGTTTGTATTCGGGTACGTATTCAACATTACGTTGCCATAAGGAGGGAAATGAAATGTTTGAGATTGGTATTATCCAGCTGCTTCTATGTGTTTTGGGAGTTGGGGTCGGGATTGTATTCGGCGCCCTTCCGGGAATGACGGCAACTATGGCGATAGCGGTATTTCTCCCTCTCACGTATGCGTATGATATGGGTGCAGCGCTGTATCTGCTTCTGGGTTTGTATGTGGGCGGGATTTCCGGCGGTCTGATTCCTGCAATCCTGATTAATATTCCGGGTACGCCGTCGTCTATCACCACCTGTTTTGACGGATATCCGATGGCGAAGAACGGTCAGGGGGAAAAGGCACTCAAGATTGGAATTGTCTCCTCTCTGTTTGGAGGTATCTTTTCCTTAATCTGCCTTTGGCTGTTTACTCCAGTGCTGGCGAAGGTGGCGATTAATTTTGGTTCGGTAGAAAAATTTTTGATCATCTTGTTTGCGCTGACGGTGATTGCGGCTCTGTCAAAAGGGAATATGCTCCGCGGCCTGTTTGCTGGAATGCTGGGGGTCATGGTTTCGCTGATCGGACAGTTTGATGTGAACAATAAACTGCGTATGGTTCCGGAGTTTCTGAAGGGCGACCTGATGGACGGCTTTGCGCTGCTTCCAGTCATTATCGGTCTGTTTGCGGTGTCCCAGATGTTTGAGGAAGCGGAATTGGGCATGAAGAAAGCAAAATATGACGGACAGGGAGAGCAAAAGGAAAAATTTTCCCTTAAAGTCTTTAGAAACCAGATTGTGAATCTGATCCGTTCTTCAGCGATTGGAACCTTTATGGGAATCCTGCCGGGCGTCGGCGGCTCTGCTGCCTCCATACTGTCCTATTCCCAGGCGAAAAACTTTTCTAAGCATCCTGATAAATTTGGAAAGGGGGCAGAAGAGGGGCTGATCGCTTCGGAAACTGCCAACAATGGTTTGACGGGCGGCGCACTGATCCCTCTTTTGTCGTTGGGGATTCCCGGAGATTCCACAACAGCAGTCCTGATTGGCGCATTCATGCTTCAGGGCATCACGGTGGGACCGCTGTTCATCACGGAGAACAGGGGAACCTGGAACACGATTCTGTTTGCGCTGCTGTTTGCGAATATCGTCATGTTTGTGGTGATGTTCTTTGCGATTAAATACATATCGAACATCATCCGAATCCCGAAGTCAAGGCTCTATCCGGCCATCATCATCATGGCGGTCGTGGGGGCGTATTCCATCAACAACGGAATTATGTTTGACGTATGGGCGATGCTTATCTTCGGGGTTGTGGGTTATGTTTTCACGAAAGTTGGAGTTCCGGCGGCGCCGTTCCTGATTGGGTTTATTCTGGGTGGAGATTTGGAGAACTATTTTATTCAGGCGATTCAAGCTTCCGGCGGTTCCCTTTCCATCTTTGTGACGAAGGGACCGATTGCATGGGTGGTATGGCTTATGATTCTGGCTTCGGTAGCTTATGCAGTGTTTGATAACAGGAGAGCGGCTGCGAAGTAGGCAGTGACTGGATATTTCCGCAGGGAAAACGAGAGTGCAGGTCAGAGATCAGGCAGAGCCCATCAATTGCTGCAGGATACGGCGCAGCCTGACCCAAAAAACAAAAAAAGAGAGGTAGAGAACATGAAAGTAGGATTTATCGGATTAGGAATTATGGGAAAACCAATGGCAAAGAACCTGGCAAAAGCAGGATATGAGCTGGTTGTATTTGATTTCAACAAGGCTTCCGTGGAAGAACTGGTTTCCTGTGGTGCAACGGCTGCGGCAAATGGCAAGGAAATGGCCTCCCAGGTTGAGGTAGTTATTACTATGGTACCGAATTCCCCCCACGTAAGGGCTGCGGTGCTTGGCGAAAATGGCGTGGCTGAAGGCGCAAAACCGGGGACCGTTGTAATTGATATGAGTTCCATCGACCCGACCGAAAGCAAGGCAATAGGAGCGGACCTGGAGAAATTAGGCATTGATATGATGGATGCGCCGGTATCCGGCGGGGAGCCGAAAGCCATCGACGGAACCTTGTCCGTAATGGTAGGCGGTAAAAAAGAACTGTTTGACAAATATTATGACATGCTGATGGTGATGGCAGGTTCCGTTGTGTATGTAGGCGGCCTTGGTTCCGGCAACGTGGCTAAACTGGCAAATCAGATTGTGGTGGCGGTAAACATTGCGGCAGTATCCGAGGCTCTGACCTTCGCAAAGAAAGCAGGAACCGATCCGGAACTGGTATATCAGGCAATCCGCGGCGGCCTGGCCGGCTCTACGGTTATGGACGCAAAAGCGCCGATGATGCTTGGCAGGAACTTTAAGCCGGGCTTCCGTATCGAACTGCATATCAAGGATCTGAACAATGCCCTGAACGCGGCGCACGCAATCAGCTCCCCGGTTCCTTTAACAGGACAGCTTATGGAAATCATGCAGGGGTTGAAAGCCGATGGATTTGAGAAGGAGGATCACTCCAGCATCGTGAAATATTATGAGAAGATCGCCAACACCACGGTTGAGCCATCGAAATAAGAGTCATTTTTATAAGAGCCGGTAAAATGGGAGAAGCACCTGGATTCCCGGTGACGGCAGAGGAGAGAAAACATGAATACAGATTTTATAAAAGGTGTAGTAGTCCCGATTCTCACACCAATCGATGAGGACGAGATGATTGATGAGGCCAGACTGCGGGAACATGTGGATTATGTCATTGATGGCGGTGTGCTTGGAATCCTGGCATTCGGCAGCAATGGAGAATTCTATGTGATTGAAGAGGATGAGATGGAACGCGGTCTGAAGATCATGGTGGATCAGGCGGCGGGCCGGGTGCCGGTATATTTTGGAATCGGCGCCATCAGCACAAAGAAATGCTGCCGTCTGGCAAAGATGGCAGTGGCAAACGGTGCGGCAGGTATCTCCGTGCTGCAGCCGATGTTTTTAAAACCGACAGAAACCGAGCTGTACCTTCATTTCAAGACGATAGCGGACTGCATCCCGGATACCCCCATGCTGTTGTACAACAACCCGGGGCGCGTAGGCTATACGATGTCGGCCGGACTGGTAGAGAGGCTGGCGACGGAGGTTCCCAATATTGTTGGTATGAAAGATACCAGTGGTGATATCACCCAGACAGCGGAATTTATCCGCCGTACCCGCCATGTGGGTTTCAAGGTATTTGGCGGTAAGGATACCTTGCTGTATGCTTCCATGTGCCATGGGGCCGTGGGCGGCGTATGTACCGCAGCGAATTTCATGCCGGAGCTGATTACGGACGTATATGACAAATATATCGCCGGCGATCTGGAAGGTTCCCTGGAAGCCCAGTTCAAACTGAATCCGGTCCGTCTGTCCATGGATCCGGCCAGCTTCCCGGTGGCGGCTAAGGACATGGCGAATCTGCGGGGACGTAACATTGGAAAGCCGTATAAACCCAATCTTTTGACGCCGGAAGGTCCGGTGCTGGACAGGATCAAAAAAGAAATGCAGACAGCCGGATTGCTGTAATCCGGTACCAAGGCACCTCTAAAATTATTATAATAGAAAAGGCAATAGGCGGGTTGGCGGCTTATCATCAGGCTTGCTGGCCTGTTGCCATATATGGGCTTAAAGAGGATTGCCCATTATACTTCGGGAAGGAGCCGAGATTAAGATGAAATTTTTATTTGCTTCCGATTCATTCAAAGGGACATTGACTTCGGAAAAAATCATTTCGATATTGTCAGAAACGGCAAACGAGGTATTTTCGGACTGCAGGTGCGCCGGCGTCCCGGTGGCCGACGGCGGGGAGGGAACTGTGGATGCAGTTGTAAAGGCGATGCATGGCAGACTGAGGACCGTGTCGGTGCACGGACCGCTTATGGAGCCGGTGGAAGCTTCGTATGGCGTGTTTGGAGATCATGCCGTGATAGAGACGGCGGCGGCGTCCGGGCTGCCGATGGTTCCTGCTGACAAGAGGAATCCTCTTAATACGACGACGTTTGGAACCGGGGAGCTGATTCGGGACGCATTGGAGCATGGATATCAGAAGATTGCCATCGCCATTGGCGGGAGTGCGACGAACGACGGCGGAATGGGAGCTATGGCTGCCCTTGGCATCCGTTTTCTGGATAAGGACCAGAAGGTGCTAACCGGGTTTGGGAAAGATCTGGGGAAGGTTGCTGATATTGATATGACCGGGCTTCATCCTGCGGCGAAGACGGCAGAGTTTACGGTGATGTGCGATGTCACCAATCCTCTGACAGGACCCGACGGCGCGACGTATACCTTTGGTAAGCAGAAGGGCGGCACGCTGGAGATTCTCGACCGGATGGAGGGAGATTTGGTTTACTATGCCAGGCTGATGCTTGAAAAGACCGGAGTGAATGCGGACCAGATCGCCGGTGCGGGTGCGGCAGGCGGGCTTAGGGCTGCGCTGAAGGTATTTCTGAATGGGACGATGAAATCAGGGATCGATACGGTGCTTGATCTGATTGGATTCGACGGGCTTTTGGAGGATGTGGACCTGGTGATTACCGGGGAGGAGTGTATGGACTGGCAGTCGGCATTTGGAAAGGTACCCAGCGGGGTCGGGATGCGGTGCAGGAAAAGGGGAATTCCGTTAATCGCCATCGTAGGCGGCATGGGGGATGGCGCGGAAAGCCTGTATGACCATGGAATCCACAGCATAATCCCAACGATAAACGGAGCGATGCCAATTGATGAGGCACTTAACCGGGCGGAGGAACTGTACCGGGGAGCGGCAAGGCGGACATTCCGGATGCTGCGGGCTGGAATGGGCCTAAAGACAGAGGAGAAATAACAGGAGCAGCGAAACAGACGAAGGAGGACAGAGGATGAATGTCAGTGGGTTATGGACATTGCAGTGTATGATGTTTCTGCTGGCTGCGGCTGGAGCGGTGCTGAAGCGAACCGGGATATTGAAACAGGAAGGGAAGACGATGCTGACGGATGTGGTATTGTATTTTTTCCTGCCCTGCAATATAATCAATTCCTTCCGCATGGAATTTACTATGGATATCCTGGCGAAATTCGCAGTGGTTTTTGGGATCTCCGTGCTGGTTCAGGCGGTTAGTTTTTTGCTGAGTAGGATTCTATACCGAAATAAACCATGGGAGATAAAACGGGTGCTTTGTTATTGTACGATTGTCTCAAACTCAGGATTTCTTGGCTTGCCCATCGCGGAGGGAATCTACGGTGTGGAAGGGCTGATGTATGCGTCCGTCTTTATTATCCCGATGCGGATTCTGATGTGGTCGGCGGGAATTGCCTGCTTTACGGAAAGTCCGGATATGAAGTCTGTGATCAGGAAGATTGCGGTTCATCCCTGTATCATTGCGGTATATATTGGCTTGTCCCTGTTGGTTTTTCAGGGACCTCTATCCATGCTTTATGCAGGGCTTCTGGAAAACTCCGGCCCGCAGCTTCAGACGGTCATCCGGCCCGCAGTTACGGCCCTTGATAAGGCGGTGCGGTCCGCAGGCGGCTGTACAACCGCCCTTACCATGATATTGATCGGGATGATGCTGGCGGAGGTAAAGGCAAAGGATATAGTTAACAGGGATGCCCTTGGGATTTCGGCGGTCCGGCTTGGAATCCTGCCGTTTCTTGTATTGATTGGGTGCCGGATACTCTGTGTGGACCCGTTCCTCGCGAGAATCTGCGTGCTGATTACTGGTATGCCTGCGGGCAGCACATCTGCAATTCTTGCAGCCAAATATGGGTGTGATTATGTATTTGCGACGAAGTGCGTTGTGGTGTCTACTTTGTTGTCCATGGTGACGATTCCGTTGTGGTGTATGGCGGACGGCAGGTATTGCTTTCTGCTATAGACCGGGAGTTCCCGGCACCGAAGCGGAAGGCTTGTCTGGATATTGTGTGATGAAAAGATGAAACGGCTGTTTACTATTTGGCAGACAGGAGGATGTAATGGGTTATAAGGTGCTGATTCCACAGGATATCGCTGAGGAAGGGAAAGAATTTCTAATCTCCCGTGGCTATGAAATAAAGATGGGTTCAGGCGTTAAAGAGGTGGAGCTGGCGCGGGATGTGGAGGATTGTGACGCAATGCTTTTAAGGACTGCAAACGTGACCGGGGCAGTGCTGCGGGCTGGGAAAAAACTTCGGATTGTAGCTAGGCATGGGGCTGGTTATAACAATGTGGATATCAATACCGCCACGGAATTGGGGATATGGGTCACGAATACGCCTGACGCGACTACGGGCTCTGTTGCTGAATTTACGGTTGGCGCGATGATTGCCGCAGGCAAACGGTTTGTAGAACTGCGGGATGCCTTGAAGCAAGGGGATTTTGGTTATAAAAATAAGCATATGGGGACAGACCTGGTGGGAAAGAGGCTGGGAATTATTGGTATTGGGAAGATTGGTATAGAGGTGGCTAAAAAAGCCTTCTACGGACTGGATATGGAGATACTTGCCTATAGCCCAAGAAAACAGCAGGATCAGATGCCAGATTATGTACGCCTGGTTCCGTGGGAGATGTTGTTTGAAACGTCGGACTTCATCGCAGTCCATGTGCCGCTTACGGAGGAGACGAGAGGATTTATTGGAGCAAAGGAATTTGAGCGGATGAAGCCGTCAGCTGTTCTTGTCAACTGTTCCCGTGGAGGGGTTGTGGTTGAGAAGGAGTTGGTAAGGGCACTTCAGGAAAGGAAAGTGGCCGGACTGTTTACCGATGTGATGGAGCAGGAGCCACCGGATTCCAATCATCCATTTTTCCAGATGAACCATGTGATTGTGACACCGCATATGGCTTCCAATACAAGAGAGTGTATGCTGCGGATGGCGGTGCAGGCGGCAGCTCAGATTGATTTGGTGTTATCAGGTAAGAAGCCAGAGTGGGCGGTTAACAATCCAAACCAATAGGAAAATCAATAGGAGGACAATATGGCAGTACATGTAATTGACGAAGTGAACCGCTGTTTAAACTGTAAATAACCGATGTGCCAGAAGGGATGCCCAATCCATACGCCGTTTCCCACGGTAATCCGTGCGTTCAAAGATGGTAAGCTCAGCGAAGCAGGAGAAATCCTGTTTGAAAACAATCCGATGTCGGTCATCTGTTCGCTGGTCTGCAACCATGAGCGTCAATGCGAGGGAAGCTGTGTGTTGGGGCGGAAAGGGCATCCGGTTCATATCAGTTCTATCGAGAACTACATATAGGATACGATGTTTGAGCGCCTGGAGGTAGCCTGTGCACCGAAAAACGGAAAAAAAGCCGCAGTCATCGGCGGCGTTCTCCAGTATGGTATCCCGGAGTTTCGCCTGCCCAAGACGGTGCTGGAGCGTTACAAGAAAAAACGGCTTTCCATTGGGATAAAATCCGCCCGAATACCACGATTGGCGGGGCTTTGGAGATTAAGGACCTGTTTCGGCACAGCTATCATAAGTATCCAAAGGGATGCCTTTGTGTCACCTGCCCCACGTAGCACGGCCGCGCACCAATTGTAAAGAAATGCCGCAGGAAGCCCCAGATAGATAATCTTCAGGTATTCCTGCACAAACCCCACAACACCTGCGGCGGCGAAGGCGGTTACTCCAATATAATGTCCCACTATAAAGGCGTCAATGGTGTTATACATCTGCTGCAGGATATTTCCCCAGATCAAAGGCAAAGACAGGGCGGTCAACTGTTTCCAGATTGTGCCGTTTGATAAGTCATTTGTCAGATTCATGTTCTATTCCCTCCGTATAACAGTTTACCGCAGAGAAAAATAGTTGTAAAATGCCATATTTTGCGATAATCTATAAAATAGACTTTATGGTTGTTCCGGCATCTGTGGCGGATAAAGCCGTTAGCAGTCATGTATCGGTTCACTACCTGTCCTCGCCGCCACCGGACCGGATCATATATTATCTAAAAAGATCGAGTAGGCAGACAGAAAACGTCTCCCTTTTTTTGAAGCTCCTTCATAAAAAACTGGAGACAACACCACAGGAGACCTCTTATCTGTTGGTGGGGGCATGATTAATCTTATAGCCGAATTGGGTATGCAGATGAATTGATAGAAAGATAGCCTTTCGAGTATGCTATCATAATTCTAACGGATTGATGAATTGGTATTTGTGAGGGGTGAGAAGCAATGGTGAAGCCGATTAGCTATATTTCGTATGGTGAAAACGAGAAAAAAGTAATAAAGGCTGGAATAGTGGAAATTCGTAAAGTTCTTATGGGTAATGATAAAAATAAAAAGAGAAGTCTGTTATTTGCTCTGGATTGGTTTATGGACCCTTACTTTAAACAAGATATTTCAGATATTCACAATGAATTGGTAGAGCTTTTGCAAACAGTGGTAATTTCTTCAACAGATGATGATGTGTCTGAGGATGCTTTACAGCTTTTATGCGATTATGAATGGCCACCTTTTGAAATACTTGAAAAAAATATAGATAGGGTATCGCAACGATTAAAACCAGATGTACTGTATGCAGTTAATATGGATAAGAAATATAACTAACGGATGAAAAGCCAATCACAGCCAGACAGTGCATAAAGGCTCTTGCACAGGTTGGTTCAGCAAAGCCACAATATATACCAGTAATATTATCATGTTTGCGGAGTGCAGATTTATCGAAATACAAGGACAGTATGCGTCCACTGATTGAAAAAGACATAGCTGAAACGGAAAGAAATTGACAACGTAACTTCCAGTTTATCAGACAATCGCAAAGAATGAAAAATTAGAATTGACCGAAGGTCAAGAAGATGGGCTTAGCGATAGATCGGAAGTTATCAAGATGATTGTAAAGATAAAACTTTTAAGTAAGAGGGCAATTATGAAGGTAAGTTTGAAACACCGGATAATAGATCGTAAAAGTAAAATTGTAACAATGATTGATGATTTTGGAGGCAATCCCATGGTGTTTGATTGTCAAAAAACTCTTCTTAAGCTATTGATTGTTCTTCTATGTGCTACGTTAGTTGTAATAAGAGGTTCAACCGCACCTCTTATAGCTAACAGTGCGGCGCTTCACTTTTTTTTCTATACTGATCCAAATGGGGATAAAACCCTTTATAATATTGGAATAAGCGTTATCGCCGCTTTTATTTTCTATGTCTTTCAAGTATATATTCCAGAATATAAAAAATGCAAACGTGATTGTTTGGCATTTTCCACGGCTCATAGACATGAGATTTATTTATTGAACCAATATACTTTGGCATGGAAAGAATTTTTGGGAAAGAAAGCAGGCGAGTGTCATTTCTTTGAATTTAGTTATAAACTTAGTCCGCATGACGGCGGTGTAGTAACTAAACTGACATATGAAGAAACAATTGAGGGTTTGCCACAAACATTATTAAAGATTATGAATAATCCTCTTTTTATGAATTGTGATATTGCGTATCAGGCATTTATTAATTATTCCTATAGCGTTATTTCTGGACATTTAATATTTATGGACGATCAATTTCCACATTGGAGTGATTCTGCCTTGGAGGCAAAGGATTGCTTACAAATACAGAGCATGGTGATGGATGATATGAAAAGAATTCAACGAAGGTTTAGTTCGATAGAAAAATATAAATTAAATGTTATTAGTACAAGTCCATATACGGGAAGAAGTCTATTAGAAAGACTGGAATAAAGTTAAGGTACAAAATGTTATTATGAACAAATTCCAGTTTGTAGGGGAGCTGGACGAAGTGGAAAAGGGGGTGATTATTTCACAAATTGTGGTTTGCTTAGACTGGATATTCGGAGAGACCACGAAATTTAAAGTGAGATTATTCAAATCCTAGCGTTGATAATCGAAGCCACATATACCTTGTTCCATTATAATAAAATTGCGACAAAAGCGATTGCGTCAGCGACAGAACGTATCAAGGCGTTACATATTTTGGGGGTTGAACCTACGGATGAAAAATTGGTAGAGCATGACGGAACAAAGTATGATTCATATTTTGTAGTGAAAAAGAATTAGTAGGACTTTGAGCATATCCATTTCAGTTATTTTGGAGCCGATTACAATAATAAGCACTTTGCAAAAGGGCGGTAGGGATCCTCGCAAAGTGCTTGCCACTGTTCTTGTTAATCATTATAATGTCCCTTGCAAGACGCAATAATAATCGCATTTTCTTTCTCACAATAGACAATTCTATTTGTTTCGTCAATTCGTCTGCTCCACCAGCCTCTAAGGTTGTCTTTAAGTGGTTCGGGCTTACCAATACCGTCGAAGGTTCCTCTTTGTATATCTTTAATTATAGAATTAATTCGCTTGAGTGTTTTCTTATCCTCGTTTTGCCACTCGCAGTATTCTTCCCACGCTTTTTCTTCCCAAAGTAATTTCATACACTCAATCCTCTATCAAATCGTGTTCTACCAGTTTAGCCTTCCCAGATTCTATATCAGCCACAATAGAGCGCAAATAATTCATATTACTTTCAGAATAGAACGGGTCAACTGAAACCTCGAACGGTATTCTTTTTTCACGACTAACTTTGGCTGCGAACATGGTAAAAGCAGTTGTCATTGAAAGCCCCATTTCTTTACAAGCCTGTTCCATCCCTTTTTTTAAATCTTCGTCCATACGGAAATTAACCATTGTTTGTGCCATAAATGCCACCTCCTTTTTCATAATTAGTTTAACATATTGTAAAGCAAAAATCAATAAGTTGCTTTACAATATTATATGCACTACTACCTCAACGTACTCAATTTCGATTGGGCTTTTTTATTTTACATGAAAATTTAAGCTTTCTTCCCGGTTTTTCCCAGAATCACTCTAAAGTCTCCTCCTTCCACCCCTTATAATTTCAGAAAAACAACATTGTGGATTATTCAGCATATACATAGATTAACCACCCGTCAAAAAAAGCAGTATCGGTTGAAATTTGTTCACATAGACATAAAAAGATTTTCCCAGGTATCGCTACTGTTTGGGAGGCATTTTTTTGCGTTGGCTGAATTCCGGGCCTCTGCTTATTAAAAGCGGCGACATTTAAAGTATGAAGCAGTCCGAAAAATAGGATTGACTTAAAACAGAAAAGCAACAGTAATAACCAGTGACGCTTACCGTTGGTTTTGTTCTTCATTTATGGTGACAACCATCTCTTACTGGTATAACTAGGTTATATTTCTGTTTGCTTCTGTAGAATTTAATGTTACCTGGACTTGTCTGTTGGACCAGATGGTCTGCAACATTTTGTTGATGATTTCCTTCTGCGCCCCAAACATTCGTACTCTGTTTGATTACTACCTATTCCGCTGTATTCCAGATTGAGGAACCCACTGCATTTAATAAAATAATCAAAGCATGACGCCCTAACTGCATACTTTACTCAGAAGGAACAGGTATGGTATACTGAGCTGGTAAATTATGTGATTCCGGACAAGTCAAAGGAGAACAGAGGATGAAAAAAAAGACAGATTTAAAACAAGCTATATTCTATGTGATATGTGCGGCAGTCATCATAAGCAATCCAACCACAGTGTCTGCCAGCAATGAACAGACTGCCGTGGAAGATACCGGAGAACAGCAGCCATCGTTGCGACAAGAGATTCAGAAACTGAAAAAAGGAAACTGGGTTAACCTGACCACGGAACAGAAACTGGAGGACCTGGATATCCTGTATCAGACCCTGAAGGACAATTATCCCTATTTTCATGTCCTTAAGAGAATGCGGAATGTGGACCTGAATGAAAAATACAGGACAGCAAGAAAAGAAATCAGCAAAGGAGGAACCGATATTGCCTTTTATCAGCAGATGGATGCATTCATCAATACCAATGACCAGATTGGACACCTGATGCTTGATAATCCGTACTGGTATGAAGATTCCGCCAGTACCTACAAAAGACTTGCCGAGGATTATCCGGATATGGAACGTATGCAGAAATTCTCCGCAGCATACAACAATGATAAATCTGTGGAAAACTATAGGAAAATGAAGAATATAACAGATCCTGCCTATAACAAAGTGATGGCTTATTATAATGCCGCCAAAACAGCCCAGGATACAGGAAGAGAATCAGCGGCGGATAATGTCCAGACACGTATTATTGAAGAAGGACGTATTGCTTACATAAAAATCGACTCCCTTCTGCCCAGTAATGCCTACGGCGAGGATAAAAAACAGCTTTTTGATTTTTATAAAACCGTGAAGGATTATGATAATGTGATATTTGATTTTACGGATAATGGGGGCGGCTCCATGAATTATTTTAATGACCTGATTGTATCCCCAAATATTGAAGTTACCTTGAAATGCAACGGGTATAAACTGATAAAAGCCGGGGAAAATAACGGAATTTTCCTGGATTTTAATGATTACCGCCCTATTTCGGAATTACCCGGACTGCCCCAGATGAATCCGGACGACCTGTCTGATATGGATCTGTTTCATGAAATAGAGTACACATCAGAACCTTCCGGAAAAGAAAAAATGCTGAAAGGAAGACTATGGCTTCTTGTAAGCGATACTGTCTTTTCATCGTCCGAATACGCGGCCATGTTTTCCAAGGCAACCGGCTTTATGACACTGGTGGGAACCCGGACAAGCGGGGAGGGTATCGGAAGCGACCCTCTGCCCATCATACTTCCGAATAGCGGTCTTATCGTGCAGTATGCAGCGGAGTACGGGGCGTTGCCGGATGGTTCCGGCAGCCAGGAGTATGGGACTATGCCTGATATCCTTTCTCCAGAGGGAGAATCTGCGCTGGATACTTGTTTAAAGGCCATTGAACAGCGTCAGCAGCCATGAAATGCACTGATGTGGCGCAAGTCAAACGTATGAGTAAATAAAGTATGAACAAGTTTCCTTTTTTGGTATAATAAAAAGAAAAAGGGGATTTTCCAATGAATGAACTGCTCCCCCGGCTGTGCTGCCGCAGCTTTATCAGAAATGGCAGGAGCAGTGGCGGCCTGATGGAGTATTCCTGCCAGAGCCGCAATGCCGTAGGGATGCAAACGCCCTGACCACGGGGGACTTTCCTTAAGCGGAATCAGGCGGTGGATTCCTTTTGATGAGATGCTGTCTGTCATGTATCAGGTGGGCAGATGGCTTTCACCGGATTTCAGGGAGACAGGCATGGGCGGATGTGCAGTGGCCCCTTCTGCATGCGCGGCCTGTGAGCATTAGGAGTTTATCCTAAGTTTTAAAGATGGGTTTATTCAGGAATAGAATAAGCTGTTGTATAATCAGTACAAGATGGGAGGGAATGTATGATTCATGACTATTTTTGGGTAAGAAATATTATTTATAAAGAATATACACATACAGCGTTGAATGATGTTGGTACTTCTTTACATGAAAAAGAGTATAGAAAGTTTGATATAACACCATTCCGTCTGACAAAAAGTATAGTAAAAAGTATAACTACCAAATATGGGCGTTCTAAGTTTACAGATGTTCTGTTTGTATGTTGGTTCCTTCAGTTAGGTGTAATGATAACGGAGGACGCAGACGGGTATTTGGAATTAGGCAAAGAAGTAAAGAACGGTTTGTTCCGGGATTTTTCCCAGACATCCCGCTGTGGTGAATTGGCTCAAGGTATTAACTATTACTTTTTAGAGCGTGTATTAGGGGCATTGGATATTTTTGATTTTAAGGAGTATTTTAATAATTACACAATAGGGATATCATGTCCATTGTCTACACCTGACTTTGTTTTTAGAACTCAAACTGAGATTAATATTCTGGAGTCCAAGGGAGATAATGTTAGGGATTATCCTACCCGTGTATTACGAAAAGCAAAAAAAGGACAATGCACCATTGGACAAAAAGCCTTACGGGCGGAAGGGATAATCTGCAACAAATCATATGCCAGTGTAGTTAAGTTTAATTCACTAAAATGTGCAGAACGGGAAGTCTGTATTCATTTTGGCGATCCGGAGTATGACCAAAGAGTACAAAAGCTTCGAGTTAGCAACATAAAACATGAATATTCTAAATGGTTTGATATGTTGGGCAGGAGGGAAATGGCAGATCAGTTATTAGATAACCAACCCTTTCTTTCAGAAGAAGCAGAGTCAGATAAGAATGGATTTTTGCCCTTAAGACGGTTTATACTGGACATTGACAGATATAAAATTGAAGTGGAATTGGGGGTAATGAAAGATTTATGGGAATTAATTAATAATTCGAATGCGTCGGCAGGGAAGTATCTAGATATGAGAGAGGGCTATAAGAAGGGGATTATAGAATGGAATAATAACTTGAGTTTTAAAAGTGGAGAAACATTCTATACAGATATTGATATCGATGGAACTTATATGAAGGCAGTTTGGCGTGAAGATAAAAGGGAGGTGTCTAAAATACCGGCATCTATTCCACCGCAGCAACACATTAAGCTACGGTAGTTTAGATGCTTTGGCCCTGGGAGATGGATGCTCCTGGGGCCTTTTGAGTGTAAAAGTCAAGGGTTTTATAGTGGTAATAGGTTTGTTCCGCATTCAATGGGAGTACGGTCTAAAGGTGGGAAAACCTAATTGGTACCAAACGTACAAAGTGTCAAAGAAAATAATCCCAGACATAGGCGATGTGTTTGTCAGCTCCTGAAAGCATTGCAGCATTCTTTGTAGTGAAGAACATCCTCCTATGTTTTTTATATCATTTCCAATTAACGTATTTTCAGTGTATTTGCCCACTCCCAAAACAACAACATGGACTTTTTCTGGCGGTAAAGTTCATCCGGTAAAAGCCTCTTTTCAAGTCAGGACAGCGTGGTATTATTCTGGGATAATAATATTTTTATCATACTATCTGATTGTGATTAGATTTTTCCACATAATTGAACCGGTAATCCTGAAGGCTGAATTCGAAGGTTTTGCGCTTGACCAGTCCAAGGGAGAGCTTTCTGCTATTTCTCATCCTGATTTGCCTTTATCTTACGCCACAGGGTTACACGGCTGACGCCCAGCAGTGCGGCGGCCTTTGTATAATTTCCATTCGTAGCCATCAGAGCTTCCCGAATCTTTTGAATCTCTTCTGACGGAGGAAGACGCTTATGCATATAGGCAGACATGACGGATTCGTCAGTCAGAATGCAGCGTTTCTTTCTGCGAATAATTTCCTCCTCCAGCAGAAGCCAGAAATCTTCTGTGGACTGGCTGGGAGTGCGGCTGGCAATAACGGTCTTAGTGAAATTCTCCATTTCCCGCACGTTGCCGGGCCAGGAATGGGAACACAGCAGACGGTCCAGCTTCTGCTGCATTTGCTCCAGTTCTACAGCTAGAAAGCTGTCCTGTTTTGCTATGAAGTTAAGAAACAGGGGGAGAATATCCTTCTGCCTTCGGCGCAGCGGAGGTATTTCCAATTCTAATACGGCCAGGCGGTAATATAAATCCTCACGGAACTGTTTTTGCTGTACTAAATCCCATAAATTGCAGTTTGTGGCGGCAATGATGCGCACGTCAAAGTTAATTACCTTGCTGCCTCCCACATGGATAAGCTGTTTTTCCTGTATGACCCGTAAAAGCTTACTCTGCAGAGGCATGCTTAGTTCACCCAGTTCATCAAGAAACAGGGTTCCTTTATGAGCCATTTCGAAGAAGCCTTGTTTTCCGCCTTTCCGGGCACCGGTAAAAGCGCCTTCATCATATCCAAATAATTCGCTTTCAAGAAGATTTTCACTGATAGCAGAACAATTTACGGCTACAAAAGGATTATCAGCCCGGCGGCTGTGATTGTGTATGGATTGCGCCAAAACTTCTTTTCCTGTGCCGGTTTCTCCAAGAATGATAATATTGTCTTCACATTTTGCAAATTTCTTTGCTGTCCGAATCAGGGTCTGGAATTCACTGCTGCAGCTGACGATATCTTCAAAACGGTGTTTTGCCAAAAATCCTTTTAAAGCCAAAGCATTTCGAATATGCTGTTCCTGTTTCTGAATGGTGTGAATACTGTCAATGGTTACCATAACATTGCTGAGATTATCTTTAGTTATAAGGGGGATGATGGAAACCATATATTGTTCTCCGCCAAAGCTGCACAGCATATATTTGATGGACTCAAGATTGTTAAAAACGCTATTTATTGTATTCTTAGGAAAGAATTGAGAAAGACTGGCACCGATGAGGTGTTCCTGCTTCATCATTAAGATTTTACTGGCTACTTCATTTGAAAGGGAGATATAGCCTTGTTCATCGGTAAACAGGATTCCCTGCCGGGAGTATTGGAAGACAGCCTGAAGCTGCTGGTTTGCTTTGGTTCTTTGGTGGATGGATAATGCAGTGTCATAGGCCAGCCGTATGAAGGATTGAAGGGATTCCTGCGGATAGACAAAGATGTTGCTCATTCCTAATGCAGTGGCACAATCGCAGACAAGACCACTGCCGATTACACAGCGGTAGCCTGCATTTTTGTATTTCAGAAGAATGGTATCTATGTTATCTAATAGTTCATAATAATCCAAGACAACATGAATTGATAATATATTTTGCAGCTGCGTGATTTGCGGCGTCCCTTCTTCGGCTGGAAGAATAATAACTGGCACGGTGTTGAGAGAAAGGGCGCGTTCATATGCCAGCAGTATATCAAAGAGGCTGGGTTCCACCTTAATGATGGGTTTGTCTGTAAGCCGGTGAAGAACCTTTGTAAGATAACCACTGGAGAGAAGAACATCTGATTTGGCCAGTTCCGGGGGAAGGGTTGTCTCATCTTTTGTAATGGAATCAGAAAGGATAAAGTCCGCATCCAGATTCATGGATTCGATGGCTTTAATCAGTGCGCGTGCAAATTGTCCGATGCATACTACCCCGATTTTTGGTTTCATAATTTATTTATCCCCAATTCTTTTTTTTAAATATAGCATAGATATATGTCAGATGCAATTGAGAATGAAATATTTGCAACAGTAATAAAAAAAGGAAATTAAAAAAACAGGACTGGAAAACGCAAATAAAATATAAAAGATGTTAAGGTGTTACAGGAAATGAAACAAATGTAATAGTTGCAACAAGCAACAAGTGAAATAAAAACAGTTCTGGACTCTTATAGCTAATGAAGGAAAAGGGAAATGCAAAGCTCTTTTCTTATAATCAGGAAGTCCAGGTGATAAAGAAAAAATTGGCACGAATATTGCTTTAATAATTACATAGAGTAATGCTTAAGCAACTCTTAATTCCCGGGGATACATTAAAACAGTAGAAGGAAAAGGAGAACATTTTATGGAGAAGGAATTATCTTTATCTCAACAGGTAGCAGAAATCGGATTCCAGTTAAAATTTGAGGACCTTCCGGAACGGGTTATTCAGAATTCTAAGATGTTTATTATGGATTTGCTGGGCAATATTATTGCTTCACGCCACATAGAATCCAGTGAAATCTGCCTTAAGACGGCAAAAGAGCTTGGCGGTGAACCAACGAGCACGGCCATTGGTTGCAATTATAAGACCTCTGCTCAAATGGCAGCTTTAATCAACGGAACCTTTGGACATGCCTTTGATATGGATGATGACCATAGATATGGGACTCAGCATTCCTCGGTTGTTGTATTCCCGGCTATCCTGGCACTTGCTGAGAAGTATAAAAAAAGCGGAAAAGATGTTATTACAGCGTTTGCATATGGTTCTGAAATAACCATCCGTCTGGGAGAGGCATTTGAGGGGCAGACATACTACCAGGGATTTCATCCTACCGGAACATGCGGAGTGTTCGGCGCCACAGGTGGAGCTGCAAAACTTCTGGATTTGGATGCAGAGAAGATTACATACGCATTAGGTCTTGCAGGCAGCCAGGCGGCCGGACTTCTGGAATGGAAGGCTCAGGGCACCTGGTCCAAACGCTATCAGGCAGGTCATCCTTCCATGTGCGGTGTAATCAGTGCTCTGATGGCAAAGAACGGCTACACTGCACCTACTACTGTATGGGATGGACAGGATGGCTTTCTGCGCGCCTATTCCTATAAAGATATCTGGAATGAGGAAAAGGTATCCGGGGAATTCGGAAAACGCTGGGAAATGGCGGATACATCCATCAAAGTACATGCATGCTGCAGGTTCTCCGCTCCTTTGGCTGATGCAGGAGTAGAGCTTTACAGGCGGGGAATTGATTATAAAAAGGTGGATTCCATCCTGGCCCGGGTGAATAAATATTCCATTAAGGTGCTGACAATACCGGAAGAGACAAAGGCAGACCCCAAAACAGTTGTGGATGCACAATTCTCATTGCCTTATGCCATAGCCTGCGGACTTGTGAAGGGGCATGAAAATATTGACGATTATACAAATGAAAGTATTCGTGATTCCGAGGTTCTGGAGCTGGCCAAAAAGGTCAGTTGGGTTATGGACCCGGAGATTGAGAAGGTTTATCCCAAGTATTATCCCTGCACCGTGGAAGTTACGATGAAGGATGGTTCCAAGGAAGTCTGCCATATCGAATATCCAAAGGGTGACCCGGAGAACCCTGTCAGTTGGGATGAGGCTGTAGAAAAATTCAGATTTATGGCCGGTCATGAGATGGGAAGCTATAAGGTGGAAAAAATTATAAGTCTGTGCAGCCGTCTGGAGGAGTTGGAGAATCTGAATCAGTTGATGGAGTTGCTGGTGTAAAAGAATGTCAAATAGTTCCGGGAGGATATATCCCTCCCGGAGACATATGAAAGAAGGTCAGTTTTAGTGGGGTTGAACAAATATAAAATATATCCTTTGCATTTGGGGACAATTAACAGAGAGTGTTCTAATATGATATACAGAACGAATCCTGGAGTTAAAGTGGATTTCCCGTTAGTAGCCTATTTTGTGACGAATGGAGAGACGAAAGTTTTATTTGATACGGGAGCATTTGTTCCGGAGAATGGATATGTTCCGGCGGGGAAACCCAATGGACCATATATACAGAAAAAAGAACAGAGAATAGATAATGCACTAATGGCTATAGGGGTTGATTGTGATGAAATTAAAACGGTTGTATTATCACATTTGCATTGGGACCATGCGGGAAGTTGTCACTTTTTTAAGAATGCAAAATTCATAGTGCAGAAGATAGAATATGAATATGCACTTAATCCTATAAAGATTCATCAGTTCCCCTACAAGAGAGATGAGTTTGAGAATCTTGATTTTAAATTTGTAGACGGGGACATTGAAATTGGAGATGGACTGCGTCTTATTCTAACCCCAGGTCATACCCCGGGGTCACAGACATTATTAGTTGATACAGAACAGGGGATATATGGTTTGGTGGCAGATTTGGTAAATACACGTGAATGCTGGGAGTCTGATCCTAAATTGGCAAATGGATATCATACGGATTTGATTGTCCATTACCAGAGCTTTGAAAAGGTTGCAGCTTCGACAGATTATATTTTAGAGGGGCATGAGATAAGGGTCTTTGATTATAAGAAGTATCCTTGCTGATAAAGAGAAGCCGCTGCACTAAGCTTATGAAAGACCGCACTAAGTGTCAGTGATATGTATCGCACGTAGGCACCTAAAATAAGGGCGCTAAGTGCTCATAACAAGGAGGATTGTAATGAGATTGAATAGAAGAATATTGTCAGTTGTTCTCATATCGACCATGATAATTTCGCTTACGGCCTGTAAAGGTACAAACAGTGGCAATCAGGCAACGGAAAGCGGCAGTCAGTCCGGCAGTATGTCTGCCGCAGAAACAGATACAGCAGGGGGTAACACAGCGGAATATATTTTTAAGGTCGGTCATGTACAGCCGGCAGACCATCCCTACCATACAGGACTTGTATATATGAACAAAATTCTCCAGGAAAGAACAGGAGGACGCGTTTCCCTTGATATTTATCCCTCATCGCAATTAGGAGCAGAGCGGGAGCTTGTGGAAAGCACACAGATGGGGACGATAGATATGGGTTTGGTTACATCCCCATTGGCAAATTTTGATAACAGCTGGTATTTGTTTGATATACCTGGTATTTTTTATACAAAAGAACATGCATATGAATTCCTTGATGGAGAACAGGGACAGGCGATGCTGGATGGTCTGGCCAATATAAACATTAAAGGACTATCTTTTTGGGAAACTGGTTTTTTTAATATTTTTGTAGATACAAAAGCCATTGAAAAACCACAGGATGTTGCTGGAATGACGATTCGGGTCATGGAGAATGATGCCTATATTACCTATTTTTCAGAGTTGGGAGCTAATCCGGTACCCATGGCCTATTCAGAAGTGTTTACAGGAATCCAGAATGGAACGGTTGATGGAACGTTGATACCTATTGCGGCTATTTATATGAATCAGTTCTATACGGTGGCACCATATATTACGCGCTGTGAGAACTGGTATTGTCCGGTTACACTGTTGATGAGTATGGATTCATGGAATTCTATGCCGGAGGACCTGCAGGAGATTTTTCAGGAATGTGCTAATGAAGCCAAAGACTATATGAGACAGGAGTTAACAGATACAGAGGAAGAGCAGGTTGCAGCTATGATAAAAGAAGGCTGCACGATAACAGAAGTTGACAAGGATGAATGGCGTGAGCTGGAAGCAGATGCTGTACAGAAGGTAAAAGAGCAGTTTATCGGAACTTATGTTCAACAGAAGACATTGGATTATATTGAAGAAATCGGACAGAAATATCGCTAGACTGAAAGGAGAAGCTTAATGGGACAAAAGGATTCTGAAGAGAAACTGACCGATAAATTCATGAAAATAGCAGGAGTACTGCAGAATATTTTTTCCGTTATTCCATTGGTGGCCATGTGCTTTATTGTATTGGCATCTGTTATTATGCGGTATGCGCTAAAAGTCCCTTTTACGTGGGGAGAGGAAGCGGCGAGATACCTTATGATTTTTGCAGCAATGCTGGCAATAGGAATGGGAGTGCGGGAAAAGTCGCATTTGGGAGTTACTATTTTTACGAGTCTGCTGCCCGGAAGAATTCAAAAAGTTGTAAATGGGTTGGCCCAGATAGTAAGCCTGGCAATTTATATGATACTTACGTATTTATCATGGGAGTTTATTATTGCACAGCATAAATTCGGACAGCTTTCTGCTGCCTTAAAGCTGCCCATGTATCTTGTATATAGTATGATGCTTCTGGGGTTTGGATTTAGTTGCATAGAAACCATATATTTGATTTGGAAGGAGTATGTGCGTAAGAGTCCTGACGAAGCTGGAAAGGAGACTATATGATTGCCCTGCTATTTCTAAGTTTTTTTATACTGTTGATTTTAGGAATACCGATTGCGCTTTGTCTGGTAGCATCTTCTATATTGGCGCTCTATGTATCTGGTGCTAACCTGGTTGTTGTTGTACAGAAATTGTTCACAGCAATGGATTCATACAGTTTGATGGCTATTCCGTTTTTCATGATTGCTGGGGGATTACTGGCAGAGGGCGGGGTTTCAAAGAGATTGACTGACTTTGCAAAATCCCTTGTAGGATGGCTTCCTGGAGGTATTGCAATTGTTGTATTTTTATCCTCGGCTTTTTTCGGCGCGATTTCAGGCTCATCTGCAGCTACGGTTGCGGCTATAGGGTCAATTATGCTTCCGGCTATGTTGGAAGACGGCTATCCGCTGAAGTTTTCATTGGCCACCATTGCAACCGGAGGATTTTTAGGGATTATAGTGCCGCCAAGTATTCCTATGGTAATTTATGGTATGGCGGCAGGAGCCTCTGTAAGCGAAGTTTTCATGGGGGGATTTCTTCCGGGGTTTATGCTGGCTGGAGGAATGTCCATATACTCTGTTATATGGGCCATGCGTAATAAAGACATTATCAAATCCCATAAATTTTCTCTAAAAAATGTATGGATTACTTTTAAGAGCGCAATTTTTGCGTTAATTATGCCATTGATTGTACTTGGAGGTATTTACGGAGGAATTTTTACTCCAACAGAAGCTGCATGTGTAGCTGTATTTTATGGATTATTCGTAGGACTGTTTGTTTACAAGGAGCTGAATTTTAAGATTATTGTAAGTATACTTAGAAGCTCTATCATAACTACAGGCGTTTTGCTGTTTGTGATTGCTGCGGCTACTGCTTTTGGCCTTGTTCTGACTAGAGAAAATGTTCCCCAGACAGTTGCCCACATGATTACGTCCTTTGCAGCCAACCGTTTTACATTCTGGATGCTTGTTACTGTTATGTTGCTGATTGTAGGCACATTTATGGATACATGCCCGGCAGTCATGATTTTAACACCAATTTTCGCCCCTGCTTTGGCCGCTTATAATATTAATCCCGTAGTATTTGGTGTTGTAATGATTATCAATTTGGGCATCGGACTTTGTACACCACCGGTTGGCCTTAATTTATATGTGGCTGCGGGATTGAAAAAAACTACAATTGAGAATGTTGTAGGTAGGCATCTGCTGTGGTATTTGTTCGCGGCTTTGGCTGTTTTAATCCTTCTGATGTCAGTGCCTCAAATTATAATGTTTATACCAAATCTGATGAAATAGAGAGGGAGAGTATACTATGTATAAACCAGAATCAGTGCGTATCCCCTGCGTAATCATGCGCGGAGGAACCAGCAAAGGAATATTCCTTCTGGGAAATGACCTGCCTGCCGACCTGGAAATTAGAGATAAAGTTGTTCTCTCTATTTTTGGAAGTCCGGATTCCCGGCAGATTGACGGGCTGGGGGGAGCAGACCCGCTGACCAGTAAACTGGCGATTATTGACCGTTCCAGCCGGCCGGATGCAGATGTGGATTACACCTTTGGACAGGTGGATATTCATTCGGCATTTGTGGACTATTCCAGTAACTGTGGAAATATTTCGTCTGCAGTGGGCCCGTTTGCTATTGCGCAGGGACTTGTAAAAGCCGTGGAACCCGTAACAGTGGTACATATTTATAATACCAATACCAACAGTATATTTGAGGCTGAAGTTCCGGTAAAGAACGGGCATCCGGTAACGGAGGGAGATTATAAGATTCATGGCGTACCGGGAACAGGAGCACGTATTGGATTGAATCTTGCAGGTACAGTGGGAGCAAAGACTGGAAAACTGCTTCCTACCGGAAATCCCAGGGATACAATTTGCGTTCCGGGATTTGGGGAGTTAACGGTTTCGATGGTGGATGCAGGAAGCCCAATGGTCTTTGTACGGGCAAAGGACCTGGGGCTGAAAGGGACAGAAAGTCCGGCCCGGATTGATTCGGACTCTCAAATGCTGAACCTTCTGGAGGAAATACGCTGTATTGCAGCGGAGAAAATGGGGATTGCCAGTCAGGAAGAGGCCAGGGAGAGGATACGGGCTGTTCCTATGGTGGCATTTATTGCGCCTCCGGCGCCATATAAGAGTCACATTGATGGAAGTACAGTTGCAGCAGAGGATATTGACTTTGTCTCAAGGGATATGTTTATGCAGATTATGCATAAAACCTATTCTGGAACAGCCACAGTGTGTACTGGCTGTGCAGCTGTTACACCAGGAACGCTGGTGCACGAGGTGAGGGGATTAAAAGAGTGTAGAAGGGTGAGGATTGGGCACCCGGGCGGTATTATTGAGTGTGATATGGCGTCAGAGGGCGGAAAAATCACCCGCGCAGTTTTCGGCCGGACTGCACGCCGTATTATGGAGGGCTATGTCCATGTGCCCCGGAGAGTCTTTGAGTAATATATGTATATGGTTGAATAACGGCAACATGAAAGGAATAATACGATTATGAGAAATACAGCTAAAGAATCAGGTGCTCAGGTTTTGCGCAGACGTCTTGAAAATCCGGAGATAATTATGGCTCCGGGGTGCTATGACTGCTTATCCGCACGGCTTATTGAGCAGGCAGGTTTTGAAGCGGCTTTTATGACAGGTTTTGGAGCTTCCGGGTCAATACTGGGGCAGCCGGATTATGGCCTGATGACAATGAATGAAATGGCTTCTGTGTGTGCCAATATGAATGCGGTGCTGAGTATTCCTTTGCTGGGTGACATTGATACAGGGTATGGAAATCCACTTAATGTGTATCGTACGGTTCGGGAGTTTGAACGGGCAGGTATGGCTGCCGTGCATCTGGAAGACCAGGTTTTTCCAAAACGCTGCGGACATATGGAGAAGAAGGCGGTGATTTCCATGGAAGAGCATGTGGAAAAGATTCGGGCTGCTGTGGATGCCCGGGATTCTATGCTGATTATTGCCCGCACAGACTGCCGCGCAACCCATGATATGGATGAGGTAATTCGGCGTCTGGAGGCATACCGGGATGCAGGGGCGGATATTGTATATGCAGATGCGCTTAGAAGTGCAGATGAGATGCGGCAGGTAGGTGCAATAAGAGATGTTTACAAATTTGCCAATCAGGTAGAGTTTGGAAAGACGCCGGTTATGTCAGCAGATGCAATACAGGCACTGGGTTTTAATATTGTCATCTATCCGGTGGGGACAATCTTTACTGCAGCCCGCGCCATGCAGAACATGCTTACAAAGTTGAGAGAGAACCGTCAGACCACGGAAGACACAGCAGTCATGACCACCTTTGAAGAATATAATAACATAGTGGGCATGAAAGAACTGGTTGCAATGGAGTCAGGTTATAAGGTAGATGAATATAAGAAAACCTTATAACATTGTAACTGTTCAGAGAAAGGAGCTGTGACCTGTGGGAATGACTATGACACAGAAAATATTTGCCCGGCATTGCGGGGCAGAGAAGGTCGATGCAGGTGATTTGATTAATGCCGGCATAGATTTGGTGATGGGGAGCGATGTAACAGCTCCTATTGCCATACAACAAATGGAGAGATACAAACTAAATAGGGTGTTTAATCCAGATAAAATCGTCCTTGTAATGGACCATTTTGCTCCAAACAAGGATATTCAGGCAGCCAGAAACTGTGCCAGGGTAAGAGAGTTTGCCAGAAAAATGAATATCCCTCATTTTTTTGACGGAGGATGGATGGGAATTGAGCATGCACTTCTGCCTGAGCAGGGATTTGTGGCTCCTGGTGAGCTGATTATCGGAGCGGATTCCCATACTTGTACATATGGTGCGCTGGGTGCATTTTCCACGGGGATTGGTTCTACGGATATGGCGGCAGGCATGTATGCGGGGACAAGCTGGTTTAAAGTTCCTTCTGCCATGCGGGTTAACCTGACTGGGAAGTTTCCTGAATCTGTGGGTGGAAAGGATGTGATTCTCACACTTATCGGGATGATTGGCGTGGACGGAGCAAGGTATAAGAGCATTGAATTCACAGGAAATGCCATTGAGAATCTCTCTATTGATGACCGCTTTTCTATCTGTAACATGGCTATTGAGGCAGGGGCTAAGAATGCGATTTTTCCTGTGGACAAGGTGACTCTTGAATATCTGGAAAATCGTGTCAGACGTTCCTATGAGCCGGTAACAGCGGACGCGGATGCCAGCTATGTATGTACGATAGATATGGATTTATCCCGCCTTCACCCAATGATAGCCGCCCCTTATCTCCCATCCAATGTTAAGCCTGTAAAGGAGTATGCCGGACTTAAGGTGGACCAGGTTATAATTGGATGCTGTACCAACGGACATATTACGGACCTTAGGCAGGCAGCCTGTATATTGGGAGGACGAAAAGTAGCGGATGGAGTGAGGTGTATCATTATTCCGGCAACACGGAATATTTATCTGCAGGCTATGGAAGAGGGGCTTTTAAAAGTATTTGTCCAGGCAGGCGCGACTGTCAGTATGCCTACCTGCGGCCCCTGTAATGGGGGACATGTAGGAGTACTGGCAGATGGGGAACGGTGTGTTTCCACCACAAATCGTAACTTTGTCGGCAGAATGGGTGCCAGGGATTCAGAAGTGTATCTTGCCAATCCTGCTGTGGCTGCGGCATGTGCAGTTGCGGGTGTGATTACGGTACCAGAGGAGGTGGTATAATGGCTGGAAAGGTATTTAAATATAAAGACAGCGTAGATACGGATGTCATATTACCGGCCCGCTATCTGGCTCTTTTCCGTGATGAGGATTTGGCAGCGCACTGTATGGAGGATATTGACGCTGATTTTGTATCCAGGGTGGAACCGGGAGATGTGATTGTGGCAGGAGAGAACTTTGGCTGCGGTTCATCACGGGAACATGCGCCTATTGCCATCAAGGCAAGCGGCATATGCTGTGTAATAGCGGCTTCCTTTGCACGGATTTTTTACAGGAATGCCATTAATATCGGTCTTCCGATTCTTGAATGTCCGGAAGCTGCAGCTGCAGCCAGTGAGGGAGACATAATGGAAGTGGATTTGTCAACCGGGACCATATGCAATGTAACCAGAGGGTTGGTTTACCAAGCGGGAGCATTTCCTCCTTTTATACAGGAAATGATAGATGCCGGAGGGCTGCTGGCTTATCTGGCCGGAGGAAGTATGTGAAAGTGATTAACCGCAACCTTGAGATGTTTGGAGGATAAGTTATGAAGATTGTTATTTTAGACGGATATACGCAAAATCCCGGCGACTTAAGCTGGGGCGGCTTTGAAGAACTTGGACAGCTGACGGTATACGACCGGACTACGGACTCCGGCATGATTGTGGAACGTATAAAAGATGCTGACGTAGTCTGCACAAACAAAACACCTATTTCAAAGGAAACACTGAAAGCATGCCCGTCTCTTAAATATATCGGAATACTGGCTACAGGCTACAATATAGTGGATGTGGATGCTGCCAGGGAAGCGGGGATTATTGTCACGAATATTCCTACTTATGGAACAGACGCGGTGGCACAGTACGCGATTGCTCTGCTGTTAGAGCTATGCCATCATATTGGCGAGCATTCACTGTGTGTAAAGAGGGGAGACTGGACAAAAAATCCAGATTGGTGCTTCTGGAATTATCCTCTTATAGAGCTGGCCGGCAAAACCATGGGAATAGTGGGGTTTGGCCGCATAGGACAGAGGACGGCAGATATTGCCCTGGCTCTGGGAATGAAGGTACTGGCCTATGATGTTTGCAAAACAGTGGAAAGTGAGCGTGAGAACTGCCGCTATGGGTCCTTAGACGAGCTGTTGTCAGAATCGGATGTAATTTCTCTGCACTGCCCATTGTTTCCGAATACAGAGGGTATTATCAATAATTCAAATATAGATAAGATGAAGGATGGAGTTTTAATCATTAATAATTCCAGGGGAGCGCTGGTTATAGAGGAGGACTTAAAGGATGCCCTCAACAGCGGAAAGGTGGCGGGAGCGGCTCTTGATGTGGTGTCCACAGAGCCTATAAGGATGGATAACCCTCTGCTGTCGGCAAAGAACTGCATTATTACGCCACATATCGCCTGGGCCCCCAAGGAATCCAGACAGAGACTGATGGATATTGCGGTTAGGAGTGTGTGAAGAAAAGTCTGTAAAAGCTGATCTTCTATGATAATAACTGGGCTG